>Ga0207997_1000083_pt1 | contig 42333 bp, 44 predicted proteins | sample AntAceMetag02UKN_FD_184777 | JGI IMG/M metagenome (GOLD analysis project Ga0207997, IMG submission 184777) | Saline lake microbial communities from Ace Lake, Antarctica - Antarctic Ace Lake Metagenome 02UKN (SPAdes) (version 2) | ecosystem: Environmental > Aquatic > Non-marine Saline and... | reverse complement strand
TTATGCTGCTGCTTATGATGCTGATGCTGCTTATGCTGCTGCTTATGATGCTGATGCTGCTTATGCTGCTGCTTATGATGCTGATGCTGCTTATGCTGCTGCTTATGATGCTGATGCTGCTTATGCTGCTGCTTATGCTGCTAATGCTGCTTATGCTGCTGCTTATGCTGCTAATGCTGCTTATGATGCTGATGCTGCTTATGATGCTGATGCTGCTTATGCTGCTGCTTATGCTGCTTATGCTGCTGCTTATGCTGCTTATGCTGTTGATGCTGCTAATGCTGCTTATGCTGTTGCTGATGCTGTTGATGCTGCTAATGATGCTGATGCTTATGCTGCTTATGCTGCTGCTTATGCTGCTTATGCTGTTGATGCTGCTGTTGATGCTGCTAATGATGCTTATGCTTATGCTGCTTATGCTGCTGCTTATGCTGCTTATGCTGTTGATGCTGCTTATGATGCTGATGATGCTGCTGCTTATGCTGCTAATGCTGCTGCTTATGCTGCTAATGCTGCTTATGCTGCTAGGTCAAAAAAGCTATCTCAATGTGCAGACATTGTCCGTAAAGATTACCCAAATGTTGATGAACTGTTTGACTAAAAACCAACCTCTAACTTTTTAAAAGGAATACCAAATGAGTAACAGAATGCATTGTATCGAATTGCTAATCATATTGTTTTTAATCTTGTGGATTGTTCTGTGGACTCTACAGCCTAACAACATCCAAGATGAACCAGTTGACACTCCAAGAGGTTACACCATCAGAGAAGCTAATGTCAGTGCCTATTGCCCATGTAAACTATGCTGTGGTAAATTCGCTGACGGTATGACTGCTAATGGTCATGTAATCCAACATGGTGACTGCTTCATCGCAGCTCCAAAAGATTACGCCTTTGGGACAATGGTTGCGATCCCAGGTTATAACAATAACAAGCCAGTACCAGTGCTTGATCGAGGTGGTGCTATCAAAGGCAATAAGATCGATCTCTTCTTTTTTACTCACCAAGAGGCTCTGAACTTCGGAAGACAATACCTAACGATCAAAGTTTATGATCAAAACTAACTGGAGATTTTGTGACAATAGAAATAAAACCTAAACGGGCTGTAGGCAGGCCAAGAAAAAGAGTAGCAACAAGGCAGGTATCATTGATTATGTCACCTAGGCAGAAGAATGTATTAGAAATGAGAATGCTGTCAGAGGGTTGCTTCAATCGCAATGCTTATATATTAAAACAATTGAATCTGTAAAGGAGAAACTGTTATGCATTACGAAAAACAACAAGATATAGACGAAGAGGGTAGTATCGTGTATTACGATGTATTGGTTGCCGATGATGGTGACTTTACCTGTGAATGTGGCAACATAGTAGGGTCTGGAGATGCTTTTGAATGTACTAAGTGCGGTGAAACATTTTGCCGTCAGTGCTTCAATATGGCAAGGACTGAGTTTGCTGGTGGTGTTAATGTTGGCGGCTTAGATGTAAACTACTGCTATACATGTAGCGAATCAGGCGTTGAACGTCTGCTTGAAGATTTACAAGACTAATTATAGGAAGGAAAGAAACATGGCAAATGAATTACAAGTAAGAGCAGGTCAAAGGGGATTACAGTTAAATTCTCTGGATGAAATGGCAAGGTTTGCTGATGGTGTTGTCAAAGCAGGTTTAGCACCTGCAACCCTGAACACTTCAGCAAAGGTCGTTGTAGCTCTCCAGGTAGGAGCAGAGATTGGACTGACTCCAATGGCTGCCCTTCGATCTGTTTACGTTATTAAAGGCACTCCAACGCTGTATGGCGATGCTGCACTGGCGCTGGTAAAGTCATCATCTGTTTGTAAGTGTATTTCGGAAAAGGTAATCGGAGAAGGTGATGCAATGGAGGCAGTGGTCGAGAGCCAGAGAACTGATGGATCAGTTGTGACCACAACCTTCTCGGTTGCTGATGCAAAGCAGGCTGGACTGTGGGGTAAAAAATGTAGCACTTGGTGTACGCATCCAAAGCGTATGCTTAAATATAAAGCCAGAGCTTTCAACCTTCGGGATAACTTCCCTGATATTCTGCTGGGTCTACACTTGACAGAAGAGATGGAAGGGATAGAAGAGCAGCTTCCTGTACCAAAATGTGATACACCGACCAGAGAAGATCGCAGGAAACCAGTTGACTCAGTTATAGTTGAAGATACAGAACCAGACATTATTGAACCAGAAGATCTTGGTGTTGAAGTAGAACCAACCGAAGATCTCCACACTCAGCTGCTTTTGGGATATCTTGACAAGTTCCCTGAAGGATCTTTTCAGTCTTGGGCTGCATTTGTTTTATGTGTTGAAGTAGATGAGGTTGACTCCAAAGAGAAGTTTACTCAGGGTATGTTGACTCACCTTATTCAAGAATGGAATACAAAAGGTTTTATTGATACGGAGGCAGGAGAATGATTAATATAGGCGGGATTTTAATTGAATCACTACAAAAATTATTAGAGACATGGGTAAAAGATGGTTATAAATTTACTGCCCCAAATAACACTGTTCATATTTATATCTATGGCAGTAATGTTAAAGTTGGTGACAGATGCTCATTAGGTGACGACTGCTCATTAGGTTACAGATGCTCATTAGGTGACGACTGCTCATTAGGTGACAGATGCTCATTAGGTGACAGATGCTCATTAGGTTACGACTGCTCATTAGGTGACGACTGCTCATTAGGTTACGACTGCTCATTAGGTTACAGATGCTCATTAGGTGACGACTGCTCATTAGGTGACAGATGCTCATTAGGTGACGACTGCTCATTAGGTTACGACTGCTCATTAGGTGACGACTGCTCATTAGGTGACGACTGCTCATTAGGTGTACCCCCGTTATGGTTCAGTGGGTCAAGATACAGCATTGGTTATCATTCCCCAGGTATGGTTAATAGTGGTTGTATAACTAAACCTATTAAATGGTGGGAGAAAAATATTAAAAGATGCGCAGAGGAACACAAGTACACCTCTGAACAAGTCGAGGAGTACGTTTGGCGTGTAAAAGTTTTAGCTGACTGGATGAAAATGCATGGAGTATATGAAATAATTGCATAAAAGATTAACTAATATTACTTTAAGGATGAAAGAATAATGATTTTAGACAGATCAACAATAGAAAGATTTTGCAGTTGCCCACATCAAGGCTTAATGCTTATGATCAGGGGGATTCTGATCGCAAAACTAAAAGGCTTGAAGGTTGAACAGTGGGAAGATGACCTCTGTACTAATCATCCCGATATGGTTGCGAAGCTACAAGCTACCCTTTACAACTCAGATACGTCTGAGATCTGCGAGGTAGGTATCGAGGTGCATAAGGTTATCGAGAATGCTTTCATCGCCTGTAAGGACACAGATGATATCCCTGAGTGGTTACTCGAAAACCTCCCGGCATGTAGACCCGATATCCAACCCAAGGTTATTAAAGCTGCTCGTTATATATGCGAGATGCTTGTTAATCTTCATGTGACTGTGCTGGGATCTGAGTTGCAGTTTGACTATGTCTTATTGCCAGCTACCAAAACCAGAGAACAGGTGACTGTTACATCGAGGCAAGACCTTGTATGCCAGGGCTTGAATAATTCCATCCATGTATTCGACTGGAAGTCTGGATATAAGAAACGCACCAACTCCGAAGCTTTCGATAGCTTTCAGGCTCAGTTCAACAGTTGGATACTATTCTCTCAGCCTGAATATGCACAGGTGGAAACAATCCACTGGTGGTATTACGAGACAAGATTCGGCACAAGAGCTTATGCAAGATTTAACCGTAACGAAGAGCATCCAAGACTGCCACACTTGACAACATTTGTCGCAATCGATGCAAGGATCAGATCTGCTGTTAAGCTATTACTTGACCAGGATGATTCATGCTGGCCTACAGAACAAAAATGCAGCTGGTGCGGGGTCATTGAAAGCTGCAAACTTGCACATATCGAAGCTGCTGCAATCGCCGAGGATCCAAAAGCTTATATTGACCAGTTGATTGTTGATGAGCAGTCTGTTAAGAACCGCAAAAAGGCTGCTACTATGTGGATTAAAGCAAAGGGGCCTATCAGAGGGACAGCTGTAGTTTATGATCGCAAGAAACCTGCTGATAGATTCACCGCTGAGTTTAGAGAGATAGCAACTGAAAGCTTGATTGATACTGGTAACAAAGAATTAGACAGTCATTTCAAATAGAAATATTTATAGAAACTTTGTTAAGGATGAAAATTATGAAAATAGTAAAACTGACCGCTAACAATTACAAACGCCTACAAGCTGTTGAGATTACACCTGACGGCAATGTCGTTATGATCACTGGGAAGAATGCCCAAGGCAAGAGTAGCATCTTAGATGCGATCATGAGCGTCCTCTGTGGCAAGCGTTATGATCCAGTCAAACCTATCCGGGAAGGCGAAGATCACGCAGACGTTGTCATCGAGACTGAAAACTGGATTATCAAAAGAACCTGGACGAAGGCTGGTGGTGGTTCACTGACTGTCAAGAATGCAGAAGGCTTTGCAGCTGGAAGCCCACAGAAGCTGCTTGACAAAATCGTAGGCAAGATTGCTTTTGATCCTCTTAACTTTGTCAATGATTCTGAGACTAACCAAAAGAAAACTCTGATGGAATTAGTTGACTTGAAGGTTGATGACCTTGACCAGAAGATCGCTGACCAGAAGCAGATCAGATCTGATGTCAAGCGTGACAAAGAGTCTAACCAGCATGAACTGGATAAGCTCGGCGAGATTGATATGGAACTGCCAACAGAGGCGATATCTATCTCAGATGTTACTCGTAAGCTGACAGCTGCTATGGCTGCTAACTCAGATCTTATCCGCCAGCAGGGTGAGATCGAAACTATTATAAAATCAATAGTTAATTGCAATGAACAGATACAGGGTTTTTCTGATGAAATAGCTGGTCTGGAAAAACAAATAGAAACCATTAAGGGTTTTATTTCAGCTGAAGAGACTAAGCGAACTGAAGTGACGAAGGGTCTTGACGAAACTAAAAAGTCAATCAAAGACTGTACTATTATTGATACAGCTGAGATCCAGACTGAGATCGACAGCGTTGAGCAGAAGAATAAGGATATCGACTTGAACAACAAGAAGATCGCACTGGTTGAGAAGGTTGCTGCCTGTCGTGTTAAATTTGCTGAAGCTGGTACAAAGGTAGCTGAGATCGAAGCAGAGAAAACCAAGCGAATCATCAAAGTCAAGATGCCCATAGAAGGCCTGGGTATCAATGAGACTAGCGTAACCTATGAGGGTATACCAATGTCCCAGATCAACGAAGCTTCTAAGCTGAAGGTCGGTGTAGCAATATCTATGGCTCTTAACCCAGAGCTGAAAGTTATCAGGCTCAAAGGTAATGATCTTGACAGTGACTCACTGAAAACTGTTGCAGATATGGTTAAAGAAAAAGACTTCCAGATCTGGATTGAAAAAGTTGATGAAACTGGCGAGATTGGTTTTGTTATCGAAGATGGAATGGTAGCTAATCGTACTGAATAAGTGTTTACATTGTCAATGGATTTTAACTGGAGAAATTATGATACAAACAGTATTAGTTAATGACCTGCGTATGGATGGCAAGACGCAGAAGAGGCCACTGGATGAGACTGTGGTTAAGAAGTACAATAACTTTATGGAGGAGGGGACTGTGTTCCCTCCCATAGAGGTTGTTTATGACGGTAAGGATTACTGGATCTGGGATGGTTTCCATCGGTTATTTGCAATGCTACAGCTGGAGATTATGGAGACTGAAGTTAATGTAACAAAAGGAACTTTGCATGACGCTGTTTGGTTGTCTCTGTCTGCTAATAAGGATCATGGGATGTCTAGGCAGGTTGGTATTGCTAAAGATTTGATTATTGAAGCCCTTACTGATCCTGATTGGTCACAGCTACCCTTCGCCAAAATTGCAAAGCATATCGGCGTGACTCGCCAGTATATGTACCAGATTGCAAAAGCCCAAGGTGTTGAAGAAGCAAAGCAGCACTCAACAGAAACTAAGGTTGAGGCTCCAAAAGAAGATATACCTGAACCAGGTAGCGAAAAGAAGGTATCGCCTGTAAAAAGAACAAATGGTCTTTATGATATGGTCGGCCAAAAAGTGCCTGCTAACATTGAGCATGTATTTGTAAGGATCGATGAATTTAGAGAGATGATCCGGTACTGCAATAAGATGCTCAGTTCAATTAAGAAGGGCAAAGAAGATGGTGATATCATATACCGTAATCTGAAGCTTGATGCTATCCTGGGTCAGATCAGTGATGTCAAGAGAACCATCAAACATTCAATGCCTTATGCTGTTTGCCCTTATTGTTTCTCTGATGCTAACAATGAAAAGTGTAGTCCATGTTCAGGATCTGGTTGGGTGACAGAGCTTGTATGGATCGCTATCCCTGATGACATCAAAGGAGGTAGATGATAATGGCTAATGAATTTGTACCTGCATTTAAAAAAGCAATAAACATTGCCGATCCAAGAGCTAATAGTTCTATAGGAAAAGATGATCCAATGGTTAAGATTTTAGCTGATTGGGGGCGTACAGCTTGTGATAAAATGGACAAACTCCAATCTGAAAATGAGAGGTTGAAAGCGGATAAAGTCTTAGAAGATAGACAAGTAATGCTGGAAACATTACAGGAGAATGAAAAACCTTTTGGTTTATTATCCGATGAAGAACAGAATTTTATGTGCGAAAAACATCTTAATATCTGGATTGAGGGTTACGCAAGAAGAAAATGGAGAAGTTGTGGTGGTTGCTTTGTTGGTGATTATAATATGACTTACCGCATTTCTCCTGACTACGATCCAGATGTTAATCCGGAAGAGCAATACGAAGATAAGGAGGTAGATGATGAAAGCTAGGCCCTATCAACAGGAAGCGATAGATGCCACGTTAAAAGTTTTTGAGACTAAGAGATCTGCGCTGATCGTAATGGCAACAGGCCTCGGTAAGTCATTTTGTTTCTCTGCTGTGGGAAAACACTTCGCACAGCAGGGAAGGATTATAATTGTAGCTCACCGAGAAGAGTTGATTACCCAAGCAGCTGCTACTATAGAAGTTGTATCTGGTGAGGTAGCTGATATTGAGATGGCTGACCAGTTTGCATCGATGCATGAGATCTTCCAGAACAAAGTGGTTGTGTCAAGTGTACAGACTCAAAACGCAGGGCGTGATGGCGGTAGGATGACAAGGTTTAATCCAGAAGACTTCTCTCTGCTTATAATTGATGAAGCACATCACGCAACAGCAGACTCGTATAAAAGAGTCGTAGACTATTACTGCCAGAATCCAAATTTAAAAGTCTTGGGCGTTACTGCTACACCTGACAGAAGTGATAAGAATGCTTTAGGCCAGATATTTGATGAAGTCGCTTATGGTTATGATATTCAGGATGGAATACAAGATGGTTGGCTGGTTCCGATTGTACAGCAGCTGATAACAGTTGATGGTCTGGATTATTCAAAGTGTAGAACTGTAGCAGGTGAATTTAACAGTAAGGATCTCGCCGAGGTTTTAGAGTACGAAGAAACACTGCACCAGATAGCAATTCCGACAACAGAGATTGTTGGTGATCGTAAGGCTTTAGTCTTCACCGCATCAGTGGCACAGGCAGAAAGACTTACCGAGATCCTGAACAGGTACCGGAAAGACTCTGCCAGATTTGTATGTGGAAAAACACCAAAGGAAATCAGGCGGGGACTCTTCAAAGGTTACGCAGAGAAGAAATTTCAGTACCTCGTTAATGTCGGTGTTGCCACTGAAGGCTTTGATGATCCTAGTATTGAAGTTATTGTTATGGCAAGGCCTACAAAGTCAAGATGTCTCTATACCCAGATGGCTGGCAGAGGCACCAGACCTTTAAGAGATATCCTCAATGGCATCGATGAGGAAGAAGAACGCCGAGATATTATTGCATCGAGCAGTAAACCGTTTGTTGAGATCTTAGATTTTGTAGGCAACTGTGGCAGGCATAAGCTTATTAGTTCTGCTGATATTCTTGGCGGGACTTATCCTGACGAAGTTGTCCAGAGGGCTAAGGAGAACATTGAGAAAAAGAGTAAGCCTGCTAACATTGCAACAGAGCTTCAGCAGGCAGAGCGTGATATTGCGAAGGATAGTGCCAGAAGAGAGAATGCCAAAGAACGAGCTAAAATTAAAGCTGAAGCTACTTATTCCACAGCAAAGGTCAACCCGTTTAATATCTTTGAGCAAACGCCTTGGAAGGAAAAGTCTTACAACAAAGGCAAGATGCCGACAAGAAAACAGATTGCCATACTTAAGAAAAATGGCGTGGACTATTCAGGCATGTCATTTACTCACGCATGTCAGATATTAGACACTATTTACTCTCGTAGAGCAGAAGGTATGCCAACGTATAAGCAAACCAAGATTCTTAAGAGATATTACAAAGCTGCTACAGATAATATTAACTTCCATGAAGCCTCTAAGGTGATTGATGCTATCGTCAAAAACAAGTGGAAAAAGCCAACTGAAACACTAGATAAAATTTTACAGAGAGGAATGTACGATGTCAAACAACAACAACCAGAGCAAGTTGCATCGGGCATAACAGACGCAGATATTGAAAGTATGTGGTAAATTGAAAAGAAAGGTAACTAATGAGCGATAAAATTCAGTGGCCGAGAGTAAGTAAAAGCAACCCTTGTCCCATCTGCGGTAAACCAGATTTTTGCACGATTACACCGGACGGTAAAGCAGTCTGCTGTATGAGAGTTGAAAGCAATAAGCCTGTCAAAAATGGAGGCTATATGCACTTCCTTGATGACCAAACCCGCATTAGAGTGCCAAAAAAGCGGGCAAAGTGTAAACAGATTACAAATATTGACTTCTCAGCAATGGCGATAGAAGCAGCGAATGCAACTGGTGGATATGTGGCTGAGCTGGCCGAGCAACTGGAGATCCCTATCTTATCCTTCATACACTTATGCGTAGGATATCGCTTGGGCCTATGGACTTTCCCGATGAAAGATGCTAAAGGTTACATCATCGGAATCAGAACCAGAAATGCCAAGGGTGAGAAGAGAGCTATCAAAGGCTCAAAGTCTGGACTGTTCATACCAGCCACCTCAATAGACCCTTACGAGCCTTTATACATCTGTGAAGGGCCTACTGATACAGCAGCTCTAATGGGTTTAGGTTTCCAGGTTATAGGCAGGCCAAGCTGCATGGGTGGCACTGATATGGTCTTTGAGTTCTGCGAAAGACACAAAATAAAAGATGTTGTTATCTTCGCAGACAGAGATGAGCCGAAAAAACGCCCAGATGGCTCTGTGTGGTATCCGGGTGTTGATGGTGCTAATAGGTTGGTCGAAGCTATTAAGCCCGTCCTGCGAAGCGTGAAGGTGATTAAACCGCCTCATTTCAAGGATGTCAGGAAGTGGATTAACAATGGAGCGACTAAAGCTAGTATTGTCAGCCTTGTTGCTAACACTAATTATTATTAACAATTTTATAGCACAACGTGCGTGTATGTGCTTTAATAATGATCACGCTACCAGTGGGTGCCTTCCTGGTCTATTTCGGTAGATCCCACCCACTGGATTTTTTCAAAACTCAACAAAGGATTACAATGTGGATAATACCAAACAACTTAACTGTATCTCCTTCTGTTCGGGCTACGCTGGATTTGAGCTGGGACTTAAACGAGTTATCCCAAATGTCAGAACAGTCGCTTATGTGGAGATCGAAGCCTTCGCTGTAGCGAACCTGGTTGCAAAGATGGAAGAAGATAAGTTGGATGTCGCTCCTATCTGGACGAATCTTAAAACCTTCAATGGCAGACCTTTTCGTGACAGAGTACACATTTTCACTGGCGGTTACCCCTGCCAACCATTCTCACACGCTGGCTCCAGAAAAGGCACAAGCGATCCCCGACACCTTTGGCCGTATATACGACACCATATCAGTACAATTAGACCTCTTTGCTGTATCTTCGAAAACGTGGCGGGGCATGTTACTCTGGGATTCGATGAGGTTTACAAAGACCTACGAGCTTTGGGCTACTCAGTTGAGGCAGGATTGTTTACAGCGGCAGAAGTTGGGGCACCTCATAAGAGAGAAAGATTGTTCATCTTGGCCTACACCTCAAGCATTCCAGAATCGTGGGCCATTAAAGACGGAGTTTGTGGACGAACTTCGATTTTTGGGCAACGGAATCGTCCCAGATACAGCAGAAAAAGCAATCAGGTATTTGTTTAAGAAAGCAGGAGTGAATAATGAATGGTTACACTAAACTATTTTCAAGTATTATAACCTCAACCATCTGGCAAGAGGACGATAAGACTCGCATCCTTTGGATCACAATGCTTGCACTTTCAGATGCTAATGGTACGGTCGAAGGGTCTATTCCTGGACTGGCTAGAATGGCTGGGATAAGCTTAGAATCATGCGAAGCCTCTATGGTTAAGTTATTAAGCCCAGACTCATATAGTAGATCAAAAGACCATGAAGGACGCAGAATTGTAGAAGTTGACGGTGGTTGGTTTATTCTTAACAGGGCGCAATACAGGGATAAGAAAGTAAGTAGAGCAGACTACTTCCGGAAATACCGTAAAAAGAAGAGTGCAACATCTGCAACATCTGCAACATGTTGCACAACACCTTTGCAACAATTTGCAACACAGGAAGAGAAAGAGAAAGAGAACTACTTACCATGACAAAAAATAGAAGCGCCTATCCTAGCGCATAACCTAAGGTGTAGTTTAATTAAGAAAGTGAGGACTAGAATGTTTATAGTAGGATTACTTATTGGTGTTCCGATTGGTTATTTCGTAGCTTGCCTCATGTTCATATCGAGAGATAATTAACCTAAATCGTTGTTTTTGAGCTAAAATTGATGTCAACTGATTACAAAAGGATAAATTATGACACATAAAAGTAGTCAAGGAACAAAGACACATTACTTTGCAGCAGATGATAAGCTTGGAATATTGCCATATAACAATTTGGCAAGAACTAAATGTGGAAGAAAGGTGAAGCTGGATCATATAGTTACTTTTGGTGAAGATCCTACTTGTAGACTTTGCTTACCAGATGACAAAAGAAAGGAGTTAGTAATTCAATGTAAAGCTAAAACTGGCGTTATAGCAGAGCTTGATGGTAAGTATTGGGGTAAATTATATGAGGATGGTCATGTTTGCGAGATGGGATACGGTGGCATAGAGACTGCTACAATATGTGAGCCTGAGTTTTGTAAACGTCCTGTTGATATGACAAACCAAAACAGCCCTAATTATAGAGATTTACAGAAGGCTACTTTGAAAATGGTTAAGAAAGATATCATGTTCACAATTACGGAGGTGGAATAATGTCAGACTTTGGTCATGTTGAAAAAGTTAAAGCAGAAGTTGGTGGAAAGGTCTGTAATTTTAGGTCAAAGCTTGAGTACAGGTGGTCAGTCTGGACTCAGATGCGTAAAGAGCTTGGCATGATTGACAATTGGTGGTACGAGGATCCTGACAGCCTTCTGGAGATCCACCCCGGTAGATATGGCAACAAGAAGATGTACCTCCCAGACTTCACAATCCTTACCAATGGTGAAGATTACTCCTTCGAGGAAACAAAAGGATATTTCTCTGGAGCAGATTACACCAAGATGAAGGCTGTCTGTGAGACATATGATGCACCAGTAACAATGATCTTCGCTAATCTGAAGAACACCAAGAGTATGCGTACCCAGTACAACAGGGCTAAGAAACTTGAGTACCTCCTGGATCGTCTAATCCTGGATGCGAATGAAACTATTTTTAAACCTATCAAACATTTATTTCAATATTAAGAAAGAAGGTGTATTATGGATTGCAGTTTAATGTTTAGAGATGCAAGGCGAGCGAAGCTATATGGTAAACCGATGACACTGGCTGAGGAAGGTATCTTGGTGGTTTCTGATCCGCTTGTTCATGTGGAATTTAGATTCTCAGGTAGGTACAACCTAATCTCTCAGTCAGCTACTATGCAGGGTAATTTTAATGGCTGTAGGTTTATGCCAATAAACTACTCTCACCCAGAACGATGGGTTGAGATAATATTGCCAATGTCGGACTACCAAGAGGACTGTGCATTTGCCAAGGGTCAAGAGCTTGACGGCAAAGGATATGATAAGTTTGGAGTGTTCAGCTTAGTCTCTAACATGAATATAATCAAACCCAACCCAGAGCTATATTGGTGCAGTGAAGACGTACTGGAGCTTTGTAAGGCTGGTTATGGATGGGCTGACCTACAGTGCGATAAATTCAACCCGCTGCAAGCCTACTTTGAAGTATTGGACAGATTAAAGCAAATGAAAGCGAAAGTTATCGGTTAAATAAATGTTAGTAATGTTTTTTTAAGGAGATAGAAAATGACAGCAAGAAAAGGTAGTTGTGGTGGAACTCCCAAGAATGGCAAAAAAGGGGACAAGAAACCCGCAGGTGGTCGTAACAGTAGAATAAAATAGTAATGTAAATAAATGTATTTTTTTAAGGAAAGAACAATGGATCCAGCAACACTAGCGTTAATATTGAAATTCGGAATACCCCTAGCTATTAGGCTGCTTAATGATGGAAAGGACAACCAAGAAGCGATTGAGACAGCACAGGAAACCGTTGAGGCATTAGCGACAGGTGATGTAGTAGAGTCACTAATAGCTGCTGATGAGGAGCAGACAGAGTTTATTGTAAACTGTTTGCATGGTGCTTTAAGTGGAGTTGCAGAAGCTCTTGGGGAGTTGCTCGGCAATATCAATGATATTGGTAAGCCACAACAAGGTCAAGGCACAAATTTAGGGAACATTAAAAAATTACCGGGTTAAGCCATTAAAAAGCGGGGTAGTTGACACCGAGCCAGCTACCCCTTTTGGAGAGAGGATGAAAAGTTGTTATACTCTTTTTTTCAGTAACTCTTTGACATCACTTTGTATATCATCAAGCTTTCCTTCAATTCTCTTAGTAGTCAACCGGCATCCTTCAGCTGTAGCAAACTCTGATTTTTTTGCGTGGATGTCAGAATCCAGATGATGTTCATTCATCTTGTCATATATATCACTCAGCTTCTTATCTGTTGACTGTGCCACTTTGAACATCCATGCATAAGAACCAATAATACAAATAAATATTGATGCCAAGCTGCCGATGAACACTTTTGCTGTTATTACCGCTTCTACCATGATGTTACTCTCTTAAAAAATTGCCCTTTATAGAAGCACTATGCGCCATTGTTTCCGCGAGATACTTCGTACCATTTGCCGTCAGCTTTGCAGATTAAAGTAAGTGTATCTGTTGCCGTCATTGCCCAATTAGTAGAACTACTTAAAAATATATTAGTTCCATCTGTTATCGTAATTGATGTTTCTGCTATAAAAGTGATTATTTGTCCCTCAACTCCATCGTCAAAGTCTGTAATAGTAGTTGTACCAAGACTTCTTAATACGTCTGTACCCTGTATGGTAGGAGTAGCATCGGCAGTAACCATGACAGGTATTGTCTTAGCAATTATTTCAGTTTCAGGTATGTAAGTTCCACCAAACAAAGTACCGGCCAAAGTAGTGTTGTTGAAACCACTGGTAAGCATACCCTGTCTTACTGCATCTCTACCGTTATAATAAGCAGTTGAATTAACATCTATCGTAGTGTTATTCATTAAGCGAGTACGTTGAATATTATCGTCGATATAAATACTATACTCTTGTGTTTCGCTTGCCTCTCCAAAGACATTATTTTCTATTTTCCAATAGTCGCCAGTAACGTAAACACCTGCATTATTAGCTCCCTTATGGGGGCTAGAATCTGCGTTAGTATCAGTATTATTACCATGAATATAATTATGTGTTATAACATGGTTATTGCCAATATATGTAGAAGCTGTTGATGATTGTGCAATTCCATTATGAGTATTATCAAATATGTCACAGTTCTTAATAGTTACTCTCTGTGCAACATCAGGTTGCATAGAAACACCATATTTAAAGTTGCTTATTTTACAATTGTCTATTATTACACCTTCACAAGTATATGGTTTAATACCAGCCTTATCGCCACTACCTTGGAAATTACAGTTCCTAAATACAACTGGAAGTTCTAAATCGGTAGTAGATGTGATAGTTCCACCTTGTCCAGCAAGACCATTAATATAAACTCCATTATCTTCAATGTCGCTAAGTGAACAGTTTTCGAACACTAAACCAGTTCCAATCTTCTCAGCTTCGTTTGCATTAGCCACATAATCTTTCCCTGCATCACCTGGAAGTATTGAAAAACCAGCTTTGCAATTAGTAGCATTTACTCCGGATATATAAACATTATAACAACCACGAAGTTGTATTAGATATGATGAAGCATTAGTAAAACCAAGACATGAAACATTATCTATGGTTATATTATGTGGGTGGGTAGACCCAGTTGTATCATAAACAGTGTAACCACCAAAGTGAATATTTATAATAGCAATTGGGTTTGCAGTTGCCGAAACGAGAATATTTGAAATCTTAATATTATAAGAATCACTTGTAATGAATAGAAGGTTTCCATTAGTGGGCCGATTCGACTCTAACTCTATTCCATCGATTATAATATTATGATAACCAACACCTGAATTATAATCTCCAATTGAAACTGGACTTTGATAATTACCACCGCTGGTTGGATTAGTTCCTGCATTTTCAATAGTTCCATTAAGTAAAGAAGTATAGTTTTGCAACTGCAAGCATTTAATAGCTCCATCAACTATAAATATTATCTTAGATCCATTCAAATTAACAGTACAGCCATCTGGAACAACGAGAGTTGTTGTTACTTTATAAACCTTATCTGCCTCGAATATTAAATGACTATCACCAGCCGCAGCAAAAGCCGCTGTTAACGCTATTGTATTATCAGTAAGACTTGCATCGGCAGTACCAGAAGCGTCCCCAACTGCCCCATAAGCCCTAACATCAACCAACGGGCCTTTTGTGATAATATCTGTTGCAGTAATATCTGCAAATTCTACATCATCAGTAAGACCTAAATCTAGTGTTGCTCTTGCAGCTAAAGCGTTTGCATCATCTATAAGAGTTTTACCAAATGTTGATATATTAGCAGTTCCAGTACTCAATACGCTTGTAGTTGTTAGGTTTCCAGAAGCATCAAATGTTACGTTCTGACCTGCTCTATCAATTGAACTTGCAAACAATGTTGTTGCTGATTCTGTATTTGGTATTTTCAAACATCGATCTATCTGCTCCTGAAATTCCTGCGAGATCCTGGTGAGCTTGTCATAACCTTCATTGATCGCTGATGTTCTAATTATACCAGTATCAACAAAAGTAATAACCTGAGACTGTGTGGTAGACCGCCTAATCATTAGCTCATAACTGCTCGAATAAGTCTCTGTGGTCGTGATCGTACCACCAGAAGAGTAATCGTTATTCGTTGCAGATACAGTGTAATCTGTGGCACTGACAAGTGTTTCCTGATCTCCAGTTGATACTGTCCTGAGAATAACCTGGACATCTGATCCGGTAGATACCGGCCAAGTAAAGCTGAATTCCGTTGTGCTACCGTCACCAGAAAAAGTGGCGGGTACATAGTTATCTGGTGTACTGCCAATCGCAACTGATGCGAACAAAAATAATACTAACATTTTCTTTAACATTTCTCTTACTCCTTAATTAAGTTTTTCTAATTGTTAATACGTTTAATTACCGACTGAATCCTGTTGAAATAATTAACCCTTTTATCTTCATTTTCAGTATCATAGATACGTCGTGCTATCTCTGAGATATTGCTACTGATAGTATTATATTTCCTCACAAGCCTGATGTCTGTATCTGTCTCATCTCCTGATTGTATTCTGCGTTTAATTAAGGTCTGGTCTGCGTAAAATTTTGCAAGGTCTTTTTTTAGTTCGTCTAAATTATCTTCTGGTTGTATTTCTTTTATGATTTTACGATGTAGTTTTTCATATGTAACAAGGTGACTTTTATATTGGCTTTCACCTATTTCAAAGTTTTTCAACCAGCCAGAATCCTTTTTAATACTGTCTTGGAGTTCTTTGATATCTTTATGATGTTTTTCCGGTGATTCTGAATATTCTGCCAACTTTGCCTTGTCGCCTAGGTATCTATATACTTTATTGGAGGTGATTCTGTCAACATCGATAATCAGTTTAGATTCGTATTCATCTTTTATACTTAGCGGAGTTATAGGATTGTTAAGTATTTTCATAACAGTTTTGTTATAATTCTTAATATGTTCTCTTGGATTTTTTAGCGTTCCGAGATAATAATAAAGTCTTTCCTGTTGATCTCTCATTGAGAAGATTTGACTTAATACTTCTATTTCTCGTTTATCTTCTTCGCTTTTAGCAAGTCTTACACCAGTCAATGTCATAGCTGCCGACAATGCTATTCCTGTACCTTTCTGTCGTACCTGTTGGAATACGTTAGTCGAGATCGGTTCACCCTTTTTGAGTTCATGTATGCTTAGTTTCAATGTCTTTTTAATAAATGAATCTGTAATCTCAACTATCCTGTCACCCTTGTAGTCATAAAGAGCCTTGCCCATTGATAGCTGGTTAATATCAGAAATAACGTCCCATGTTGTTGATGTCATACCACCGAGTCGTCTGACTGTCCCTCCTATAGCTTTTCCAGGTTGTAGAGTTGCAATATTACCAAATACATCCCAGTAGTCTTTATCGTAACTAAGTATGTCAATCATTATCCTACGTCCATTTTTATCAACATGTCCTGTATCTATCTTGAATATGTCTCTAATATCTTTTAGGGTTTCAGGTTTTTTTGGCGTCTTTCCAGTAAAAATCATCGTACCTATAGTTGCAGCAGTAGCAGATATAATAAAGGAATTTATAATATTAGCCCTTGAACGACCTGCTTTAAATCCTGTGTCACCGCCCCATTGTAGAATTGATTTCAATATTGATCTAAAGTTACCTTCCGCAAAACCAGGAGCCATAAACTTAAACCTGAGAAGCGTAGTTACTGTTCCAGATCTACCGAACAATCTCTCATTCATCATCCCATAGAAATTCTGTTGTTCTTTAATAATATCTATTTTTTCAGCAGACGTTAAAGAACGTCCTAACTTTATTTCATTCTCCCTAACTCCATCAAGAAATTTACCATACTTGAGTTTTGGGATATAACTTTCAAACATCCACTCAACGAATTTTTCTGGAAGTTGGCTTGCAAACGCAGCTCCCTTTACAACCTTTCCAGCACCAGTGATTCCCATAGCATCATTTATCTTATCAATAGTATTTGAGAAAGCCCTTTGTGCCTCTGAATCTATGCTATATCTATGACCGCCACCGTGAAGAACATAGTCTTTATATTCAGGTGTCTGGAATATCGGATCGCTCTTTTTAAATCCGGTTGTTGCTCCCCTAAGAGCAGTTTTTTTATGCAGGAATCCAAGATAACCACTATCAGCAAGAGCTTGTTTTGCTTCAACACCTAAATGGAAAGCACTACCAATAAACTTAACAGTTCTAAGAAAATTGTTTACTTGCCTGATAGTATTAAGTAATGGCTGTCTTGTAATTTTATTTGTAGATATAAGATTGTTTATCATCTTTGCCAATTCAGGAGCTAATCTGACATCAGCAAAAACAGGGTCATTTACTTTGTCCCAATCAATAGAAGCACCTTCTGTTATAGCAATATACTTTCCTTCACCTGATTTCATTAAGGCATCTTTCATACTAATCATACCGTCAAGTCTAGCAATTGCCATATACTCGCTTCTCAAGTTGTTTATAGGGTTAGAATCTCGTAAGTCAAGACCAAAAGCTTTAGCGTCTGCAACTGTTGGTAGTTTCTTTTGCTTAGTGAATCTCTTTGTTGTTTTCCAGTAGTCTAAGAATTTTTCTACTTTTCGTGGGTCTTTATAAAGACCATAAAAATAATCTTCAACATAACCTATTTTATCACCTACTACCTCTGTCAGATAATCATAGTTAAAATCTGATATTCGGGTAATCATCTTACGAGTGCCAACCAGTTCAGGTGCATCTTTAGCTAATTGTTCTAATGCTTCAGCCTGAATAATTTTTGCACTTTCTGAAACTGGCTTTCCTCTCGATAACATTAGATTTTCAAGTATCTTATTTGAATATTTGCTTAAAGCCTTACCGTATTCGCCAAGAGTTCCATCAAGACTTTCAAGTTCTTTTTCGTTAAAGTCTATCATGGCAACATCAGCCCTATGAACGCCTTTAATAACCTCGGCATAAACATCTTTGCCCTGTGCTATCTCAACAGCCTTAGACGGTTCTATAACCGACATAAATGCTTCGTGTATCTTAGCAAGGGGGGTTACGTCAATGAAGCCACCTTTACCTTTTAATATATCTGGCTGTTTAATTTCTTTAATAAGTTCTGGATTAAATACTATTAAATTGTTTGTTGGTTTATTAGTAGTGCTTGGGTGGTAGTTATCTTTGATATTCTTTAAGATAAGGCCGTCATGCCCTTCTTGTATCGCCGTTTTTATGTCATTATTAACTGTTTTTGTCCATTGTTTTCCTTGTAAATCAATGACTTTAGGGTTATAAAGCGTAATTTCTCTTTCAACAACTAATGGAACTGAGTTTTGAATATCAAATGATGGCTTATCGGCATAAGACTGAGCGGTACTACGGTTATCAGTGAAAGATACTCCAATGTTTCCGGTTACACTTTTACCTTTAAACCCTTGTTTTATTCCTCCATGTAAAGAAATAAACTCATCATTCTCTGGTAGTAATTCCGGTGCATCTTTAAAGTATCCTTTTTTATTTGGGTCAAATTCAGGTAAAAATCTACCATCTGGTGTACCATGAAAAGCCTTTAAAGTGACTGGTTCGCCTGTTTTAACCTGTTTAACTTCTTTCTTAATTGGCTTTTCAGCTATTTTAGGTTCTACTGCCTTTTCTGCAGCCCGCTCAAGAGGTAACTGTTGAACTCCTGAACCGTCTGGAACCCTGAGTTTTCCGGGGCCTTCTGTCCACTGTTCGAGAAGGCGATTTGTGACTTTCGTAAGATTTTCTTTTGTTGAGTTCTTTGCGTATTCTTTTGTTGCTTCATTTAAAGCCTCCGCTACTGCGCCTTTGGCATTTGCAAGTTTTTCCAGCATAAACAAGACTTCTTCAGCTTGTTCTTTAGCGGCAATGTTCTCTACCTTTTTAAGAATATTACCCTTTGCCTCTATTATACCGGTTGATTTTGCAAGTACACCAAAAACTTTTTTATTTGTTTTAAGTTTCTGTTCTATGTTTGCTAAAACCTTTGCCCTTTCAGCATAAAGACTCTTTTCGGTAGTCTCTAATCCGAATAAAGTATGTTCTGATGTTGTTAATACTGGTGCTGAGTTTATGGTAGCTGATAATAATTCAGCTTGCCTAACAGTATCAATCTCACCCTCAAGAATAAGGTCAGCTACTTGTTTCTGCTGTGCATCGTTTTTAACGTTCCTACCGATAGGTGCTGCAAAATTGGCAGGTAGTTTTTCGTCAACCACCAACCTAAACACATAATCAGATAGGTCTTTCATATCCATACCCTGTTTGACAATAGCGTTATTAGTCGGTACGCCCTGTTTTTTAAGCTTATCGATGGTTATATCTGAATCTCTAAATAGCTTTGCAGCGTCAATAGCAGTTCCTTTGCCATCTGCAAGGTTTCTTAATGCTCCTGTGGCTCTTGCGTCTGCTGAAGTCCAGCCGTCTACTTCTCTAATTACCCATGTATTAAGACTCTCCGCGCCTGTCTTTTTGGCAAGTGCTACCCTGTGATGTCCGTCAACGACAAAATATTTACCTGCCTTATTCTGCCATACTAAGACCTGACCAGCTTTTACAGGGTCAAACTTATCAACCTCTTGCAATGCTTCAGTAACCCCACCAGCCAGCTTTGCGCCTAATTTAAACTGGAACGTCTTAGGGTCAACATTGATCTGGTCTGTTGGTATTGTTGTCGGGGTATATGTTTTACCGCCTACTTGTACTGGTTTACCTACCCCCTTTTCCACCTTCCCTTGTGCTTGGGGCTGGGAGGGGGTGAGTTGTATTATAGGAACAGGTTTATCACCTACCATACTTTTTATTTCTTCTTGAGGATTAGCAGAATTATATATAGTAAAAGAGCGTGTCACGTCCGCTTGAGAAATACCGAGTCTTGTGGCTATTTCCTTAATTGTTTCCTTTGAAGGACGGCCAAAAGAATCATTCAGTTGGCGTGTCGATGCAATTTTATGATATTCGTCCGTTACCTGCTTGGAAAAAGACCACCAATTTTTATTTTTCTGTGGCATTTCTGATATAGGTTTCCAACCATCAGGAGTTTTGATTTCTATATTTTGCGGTGGTATAGTATTTTTTGTTGCTTCATTTAAAGCCTCCGCTACTGCGCCTTTGGCATTTGCAAGTACACCAAAAACTTTTTTATTTGTTTTAAGTTTCTGTTCTATGTTTGCTAAAACCTTTGCCCCTAGCACCTTTACTTCTGTAGGCACACTATCGGGCTTAGTAGCGGGCGTTTGGACGATAGGTGTAGACGTAGGCTGTGGAGTTCCGGCTACTGGCTTTTTAACAGGAGCTATCTCTGTAGGTTTAATAGGAGCCGCTTTTGCAGCTTCTTCAGTTGCCGCCTTTGCACCAGAGTTCCAATAAGCGTTTATGGAAGCGTCTTTTTGGGCGGCCTTTGTAATTTCATCACCAACCATTCTAGTCACTTTCTTTAGTTTAGCGACATCAGCAGCGGTAGGATCAACTCCAAACCGAGCTTTAAACTGCCTCTTAGCCTCATTAAGCAATTCATCTGAAAAAGGTTTACGTCCATAGTTCATCAATCGTGGAAAATTTTGCCAAAGTGACGTATATGCTTGGCTTGCTATAGTCTGTGCTTTCTGTCCAAATTTTGTAGCTATAGCTATTTTTCCAACAGCACCAGCAGCAGGACTAATCGCGGAAAATCCTGCGCCCCATAAAGCCCCAGCCCACGCAGCTTCTGATTTATCTTCACCTTTTAAAGCTGCACTACTAGCACTCCAAGAAGCTAAAAAAGCTATGTTCTCAGGAGCAAATTTAAGAAAAGCGGCAATTCCATCATTAGCAACTTTTTTTAATCCAGCCCTACTTAAAGTATTTAATACCTGTGATCCACCAACTAAGGCAATTTGTTTGGTTACAAAACGAGACGCAAGTTTCTGACCTGATGAAGTTAATAATTTGTGAAGCCCAGTTACTTTAAATATACCTTTCATAGCATAATATTCAGTTATTTTTTCTGCTGAATATCCTACAAGTTCAGGGCCCTTTGTGTACCAGTCTGGATTGTTTACTAACTCGTCTTCATATATGCTCAATGCTTCTTTTCTTGTAATAAGTCCCGCTTCTCTTGCTGCTGTTGCTCCTACTCTGTTTAGGATGTGTCCACTAGCCATATAAGCATCAAAAGCGAATCTCTTAACTGGGTTCATATCCCAGTAGTGTTCTGGTTTAGCTCTGCCGGTATAGCCAGCAGTAAAGAATTTATTCCAAAATCCAGGTTCTTCTCCAGCTATCAGTTGAGGTTGTTCAGCTGGTAAAGGTTCTTCTGGTTGTGGTAAATCATCTGGGTCAATAACGTTAGGATTCCAGTTTGAAATTTCATCGTAGTTTTGTTCAACTGTGCTGATAGGTAACTGCTGGTCAACAGATATATTCTGAATATCTACACCTTTTGTGTAAGCTTCGTCTGGTGTTTCGTCACTGACAGGTTTTTCTTCTAAGGCAAGAGCAGTATCCCAGACAGATCCTTTTGCAGAGTTACGTTTTTTAGCTTCATCCCATACGCTCATTCTGTGTATCCTTCCTCAGCTGCTAACCGTTTAGCTTCTTCAATATCATCACCTGCTATATCCAAATAGTGCCTAGCTATCTTTGGAGTAAGTTTTTTGGATTCTTTGGCTTTTAATTCCTTATTCATCTCTATTTCACGCCGTTCTGCTTCACTTTCTGAAACCTGAAACGAAGCTGCAAGTTTTCTACCTTCTGGGTAGATGTCTGTAATTTTTAACGTATCACCTTTACTGGCGATCAAGTTAAACCACTCTTGTTGGAAATCACCAAAAATCTTATGTCTGATAGGAGCGTTTTTAATATAACCCAGTGAGTCAGGGTTAAGTAAAATTCCTTCAGCGAAATCATTAACCTTAGACATCATCTGTCCATAACCTTGTTCGTATTGAGCATTGACAGCAGTTACAAGAGCTTTGTAATCAGTTTCATCCATAGTAGGCTCTATTGGATTCTTGGGGTCTGAATAATCACCATATCTTGCTTTGTTTGCTCTGTCTAAAATTTTATCTCTTGTTTGAGATCCAGTAAGTATTCCCATTGTATCTTTGTACAATTGTGACCTAACCTTGGAATTTGCAACTATAGCTTCACCTGTTAATTTACGATCAGTTTCTTTTCTGTATTTCTGTAACATTTCATCTTGTTCATCTTCACCCAGAGATGTGCTTTCAATAAAACTTCTAATATTGGTCGTTACAGAACCATCTGGCAATTCTGCTTGTCCTGCTTCAATTGCATCGTAAACCTTACCTCTATCAACTTCCTGATTTTGCGTAAGCTCTTCATTTTGATGAACAGTATATTGCTTTTCTTCATCTTCGATAATATTATTCATATCATACTTCTGCTTTGCTGTTATATCTACTACCTTGACAAGGTCATACGCATCTTCGTATCTATTCTGGTTTATTAACTCATAAACAGGTGTTGTCTGTTCTTCTAAGTGCCTAACCTTCTCGTAAGCTATGATCTTCTTTTCATAACTGTTCATCAACTGTCTCTTCTCCAGCGGATCATAAAGCTCACCGCCAACATTCGTATTGTCGATAAGAGCCTCGATCTGCTTCATCTTTATATCCATCTCATTAACATGATCAGGGCCTTCAGGATTACCTTTGTTAATCGCAGCATTAGTAACCTTTGCATCATCTCTTAGATTTGACCCAGCTATAAGATCAGCTGCACTAAGAGCATTAGCTTTAGCCTGTTTCATCGTCCCTTCTTGCACCTTCTGAGTAACAGACGCTCCCCAGACAGGTGAATTTCTGTTAACAAAATTACCTCCTATTGATCGTACTCTGGTATTAAGCTTATTCTTGGCATCATCAATAGCCTTAGACCTCTTATCCCATTCAGGTTCAAAAGTCTCAAAGCTCGCACCACTCTTCATGTAAGCTTCCTGATCGATACGTTGCTGTGCTACGAACCCTTGAAAGGCTGCCAACTCGCCACCATCCTGAGTATCCTGAATCTCTTTTGCCTTTGCCAAAAATGCACCAGCTATTTGTTTTGTTCCAGATGCTATCTTGTTAAGAGAGTTAGCATTCTGACGTGCAATTCCATTATCAGACTGGTATTCACCCGGTACTCTTGCATCAGGTACTAATTGATCTGGGGGTCTATTTATAGTTACCATGCTTCTCCTATTATTTATCTTTTTATTTATCTTTTACTAATTATCAAAAACCATGAGCAGCATCACCACCACCACTTGAATAGTTAGTAGAACTCTTCTTTGTACTTGTGGTGGTACTTGTGTTGGTAAAGTCAAGATCAGTTGACATTGATGCAATAGATCCGATACCACCAAACAACTCTGCGCCAACTGCCAGCCTGCCAGCTGATTTAATATTAGAGGCCTGTGCATTGAATGCTGATGCTTCTGCCTCATAACCCCTTGCAGCATTCTCACCTTCTCTATTTATCATCAGTGCATTGAGTGCTTCATTTTTAGCAGTTTCAAGACCAACTGTCAATGGCGTTCCTGCTGTAGTGACACCAGCTTTTGCATACCCAGCTCGCTGACTTGACATCAATCGCTGAGTCTGCTTGCGCCTCGCTTCAGCTTTAATCAATCCCATCTTTCGTTCTTCGTCTGCTTTCCTCTGGGCAAGTGCAGCATTATACTTAGCTGTTGCCGATGCAGCTTTATTCTGTTGCCTCTGAGCCTGCATTGAGATACCAGTTGAAACTGCTGTTGCTGAAATTGCTGAAATCGCTAATATTGTTGTTAACGTAATAGGTTCTGCTGTTTGTAAACCATCCTCATGCTTTGAAGCAGAGCTGTTTGTAACCACTAGGATTAAAAATGCCAATAGTAAAATCAATCTTAGATATTTCATTTGTCCACCTTCAAAACATAATAGTCGTGCGTCCCGTTTATCATTGTTCTCACCCTCTTTAAGCCCATATGCCTGACAAGCGTATCTGCTCCTGGTAAACCTATCCTTACTGAAGCCCTAACTGTCTTAAAATCACAAGCCTCCAGTACATACTTAAACATTAGCTTATAAGATCTCATCACAGAAAACTTTACCATCTGTGCTTCTCTAGTAAAATAAGTCCATGCCTCACCTTTTTTTGTTATAGGGTTAACAATCCGAATACCAGCTGCCATGATTGGGATGCCCTCAAAGCAACCAGTATAAGCAACCGATGTCTTTTGCAGGAATTCGCCCCATATCTTACGATGAGGAACTGGAGTTTCTATCATCTCTGGATCAATCGAGTTGGGAATAAGTATCTCAAGATCTTCAGCTTTAAATTCTCTAAAAGGTAAAAGCATTATGGCCTCACTTCAAAATCTGGAATTAACTCTATTACCGACATTGGCAATGGTATATTCTGTTCAATACATATCGAAGAATCTCTCGTATAAGATCCTTCAAAGAATCCATATTTATCGCCAGTATAAATTGGCACAGCTTCATCAATACGATCTTCTGCATCACGAAAAATGAATGGCGTTAGGTTATCAAAGTCAGGGCCATACTCTGCTCCAACTGTTTTATAAAACTTGACACCAAGCTCTGTTATCCTAACAACCGCATTCGCTACACCCTGATTTGCTTTGACCTCTAATCTCATAGGTTTTAGCTTACTGATATAACCCAAACCTGCAACAACTTTATTGTAATAATCGTCAAGTGTTATGATACCGCCAGAAACCTCGTATGTTCCCGCATAAGCAGAGTCACCCAGTACCTGAACATCTTCACCTTCAAGATGACTTAGAGTTGTGAAGCGATTCTCTACTTGATATACAGACCCTCCTAAAGTGTAAGCTGTAAAGTCAACACTATTGATATCAACAGCGCCAGTCTTATCTTCAAGGCTAAATGTATTAGTTGTGGCATCGTCAACTGTAAACACTTGACAGTTAAGCTCAGTCATCCCGGCAACAGACTCAAACCTGACTTGATCGCCATCGCTAAAACCATGAGATGCTGCCGTGACAACAGCTGGATAAGCTTGGGTAATACCAGTGATTGTAGCGGCACTACCGCCGTCAAAGGACAACCCAGAGTCAACAAAAAACATATCGCTCTGATCAGTTCCCCAGTCTCTTGGCTGAAATTGCTCTATATACCGAACTGTGGATCCGTTTATCTCTCTCTCAATTGATATCCAAACTTCATCTTCACCATCACCTGGAATCACTGCAATAGATTCAACATCTCCATCGAGGATCTGTCTTGACCAGCCAATAACATCCTGACTTCTCTTATACGTCATAGTTGCGATATAACCGTCTGAAGTGCAACACCATAGAATAGGGTCGGGTGTCTTCTGAAAAGCGATCTGAGTGATACCCTGGCCTGTTACATGTTCTGATAGAACTGTCAAGTCTGGAGAAACGAATGCATCCTGGTCGTAAGAGAAAACAAGCTCCCTTGCTTTCTTGCCCTGCCTTTGGACATATAAAACCACGTTGTCAACTGTTACCGGCTGTATCATATCAGAACCGTAACTGGACTGCCTTCTTACGGATACTTTGGTTGGTGTGAGTGCTTCATCAGATGAACCAGATCCTATCTTCCATTCAGCTGAATTAGTGCCAATAAGCAACCAGTCTTGAGGAACAATCCACCTGATGACATCTACCTGATCAGATGCGATCTCATATATCAGAGCATCTGAGTCATTACTGCCGATCAGGAAGTTTTCCCAGTCAGCTGTCTGAGAGAACCATATTGTTTGTGGTAGCTCTTCAGTTCCTGCTAAAACTAGTCTCTCCTCGTAGAATGATATCGCTGATGGATATCCCTGGCTTGGACTCCATGCACCTTCTGACCATAACTTCGATGCTGTGATCCCGCCAGGTGCAGTCTTAACTATTGCAGTAACCTCATTGGCATCAGTAATTGCTGTTATCTTTGCTACCATCGTAACCTTAATGCTCTTCGCTACCAGGGAATATCTTAGAGATCCTGATGTATAATCAGACATTCTAACACGATAGATTGCATCGTCAACAATCTCATCGTCTGGATAGGTGATATTACCATCGCCTTCATAGTGTGTGGTATAAGCATCTTCCCACTGTGAGCCACCATCAAAAGATCTCTGGAGTATAACAGTTCCAGTCCAAGTGCCATGAGTGCTAAAGACGTAGCTTCGGCCATATTGCATTACAAGAGTATCTGAAACGCCAACCGCTGAAAATGTCCCCTCAATTGATTCCGACTCCTGGATATGATTGATACCCCAGATCGCACCAACATGATCAGCTGTCCACAGATCATCAGATGATATGAGTGTAACAGCCCCATCAACAACCACAATATCACCGTCAACAACTGCATTTGTAATATTGCCTGTTACTGTGACTATGAAGTTTGGAGAACTATAGGCAACACTCTCAACTGTCCATGTACCGTCATTGCCGGTAGATCCAAAAACCTGAAATGTCTTAGCGTCAGTGAAAACAGTATTAATATCTGTAGCACTGTAAATTGTAAAAGTATCTTTAGTGATGTTAACACCTGTTATGATGTAACCTTCTGTTGTGACCGTAGTGTCAGTGCTATTCTCGTCAAGGAAGGGGCCTCGCTCAAACTCGATCTCAGTTAATGACCAGTCAGTATGGCCTGACCGAGTTAGCTTGGCTGGTGGGTAATCTGAGTGGACAATATAGAATGTGTCAGCTGATTGGATCATCTGCAACTCAAATACATCATTGCCGTCATAAGGCGTAGTGATCTCATAAGCAGCTGCTCCGTCAAGGATCTGGCCACCGTCTTTATAGAACCGAGCATACTCATGCCCAAACTCAATTATATAAGCCTGCAACTGGGAGTACTCAAATGAAGCAAGCCTACAGGGTACCGATGAGTTTTTAGCAGTGGTAATGTATTTTGTACCGGGTCTTCTGGTAGTACCGCCATAAGAGAAGCAGAACATATTCTCAAGAGTTCTGCAACCACTGTAATACTTGGCAATATCTGTTCTACCCTCCAACAAAGGTGATAACTCACCTGCATTAAATGAGTTGATCACGCCTACATGCGCAAAGGCCGAAGTGTAAACACTTGACAGAATTAAAAATAATATCAGTTTTTTCATAGTCGCTTTCTTTGCCATTAGTCCACAGTTACCATTACACCACCACCACCCGAACTGCCTCCAGCCGATTCTGCTGATATAATATTAGAAAAATTATCCTGCGTGCCATCAAATCCGTAACTCATCGGCACCATTTTATTTTTAATTAAAGCCCCGCCGCCGGCAGTGTCATTTAAATAAAAATCAGTTGACAGTGAGTATGAACCACCAGCATTTAAGAACGGACATGCTGACAGGCTTATTGTTCCGAGATCATAGCTTGCCCAGTTGCTTTCATTTGCATCGACGTTGCCGATAAAATTATTAAAAAGATAAGCACAAGTTTTATTTGTTGCTATCCCGTTATTGTAAATCCCGTAAGCACCTGATGCGTTATTACCCCATATTATATTATTGAAAACACATATCCTGTGGATGTCCGCCACATCTGGCAATGTGTCAAAATGAAATCCCGTCTTAAAATTACGAATTATACAGTTGCTGAAACAGCTTGATGAAGCTGTACTTGCAAGTGAACTGATATAAACGCCAGCAGCAGTATTACTCTCGCCTGCTGTAATTATGCAATTGCTGATCCCGCAGTCATAGCTTCCGTTTAAATCTACCCCTCTGCATTGATTGGCAAAAATAAAACAGCCTTGCATATTTGTATACTCTGTTTTTACGGCACCTTCAGTCGCAAGCGTTCCCATTGAGCTTATCTTGCAATTAATCAGGGTGGTTCTTTTAGGATAGATAGCACAGGCAGATGATGAACTTGTCGAAGTATTATTTATTACACATTGACGTAATAACAATCCGTTGCTTCTATTACCATAGACAACATTGGTCGTATTTATCCCTGTCCATTTTATATGCTTATATTCGACTCTTAAACTTGTGGTTCCGCCACTTCCAAGCGTGAAAACATAAGCGGCCATATTGATAGTCGGCATATCATCTTCGTCGATCAGGTTGGCTGTAGTCTCATCTATCGGCTGAAAACAGTTATCAGCAGTTTCACCGTCATATGTTGTCCCGACGTATCGCAAACGACCGGTCAATGTTGAATTTGCGAGCATTGAAACCGCACCTGTCGCAGTCTCATCTTTATTAAAGAGTACATCAACCGAATAGCTTGCTGCGTCAATATGGGAGCTAATATAGTCGTCACAATTTTCTATGCTTAATATTACAGAACCTTTATTAGCAGCACCACCAACGGAAACATCGAAAGTGCCATCCTCAACAATACCACCCAACTCCGCAAGGTAACCATTGTCTATAGTACAATCAGCACCACTTCCATTATCTGTAATCTTATAATATCCATATGGCGGATTATTCCCCGTTACTCTTGTAAGAAAAATATATGTTCCAACAGTAACACCAGAAAAATCTCCAGAAACCCTTGAACCACCTGCAAAATATTCTACATTCGCAGCAGCTAAAGTAACCAGTGGCAAACCATTTGCGTCCATAAAATCAGACGGATTACCCGCGTCCCAGGCAGTTTTTGTAACAACACCAGGAATAGGAGTTCCTGTCTGATCACCAGTGCCCCCTGCAAACATTACTAAATCAGCTGCACAAGTAAAACACGCCATAAGTAATATCAATAAAATTATAGTTTTTCTCATATTTTTCCTAATCAACATTGGCATCAAACCAGCCGGTTATAGTTAACTTTACATATTCAGGTTCATCAGTCGTATCAAAATCAATAGCAAGTAAATGGTCTGTCTCAATAGTGTCATGCGTGATTACCGTATAAGTAGAATAAAAACAAGATGTTCCATCAGTAGCTATCTCAACCGCTTGTACTGTAGTTAGTGACGTAAAGTCAGTCATGCTTGTTATTTCTTCAAGCTCAAGGCTAACATCGTCAGTATCACTCCATGCGTATATTTCCTCAATGTGGAATGTGAAACCAGAAGTATTATGCCACACTGGAATAAGATCGGCAGCAGCAATATCGGCAGGTGCTATTAAGGTTATATTCAAATGCTTAATCTTTTGGGATGCCATAAACTGATTAGTGCCATCGTAAGACCGCATAGAAACATCGTTAGGCTCATTGCCAGCGTCAGTATCAATTGAAACCTCACCAAGAGCATCAACGTCAGGGTCAGTGCCATTAGGAAGCTCTACGGAAGTTGCACCGCCCAAATCATGCACCCCTAACCAAACTGCGCCATCAGCCTTATTCACAAGAGCTTTGTCAGCTACCACAGAATCTATTTCTGCGAATGTATTTATATCACTACTTGCCAAAAATCCCTGACCTGACCAGTCACCCCAACCGTAAGCCGTATCCCACTGACCTACCTTAGTAGCGGTGACTGTAGCAGCATCAATGGTTATGCTAGTTGTGAATGTCGGGGCGGTTGCAAAACATAATGCACCCGTTCCAGTCTCGTCTGTTACTATTACAATCATCTTAGCTGATGTGTCAATAGTGTCGAACATATTAAGAACTGTTATCTTTTTAGAAGTGGCAGTCCCTGCAACATCGTCAACAACGTACATAACATCTGCATTGTTAACAGTTGTCAGTTCAGCAAGATCTGTAACCTTAGTATCAGCTGCAAATATGCATGAGGCCATTAGTAAGATCAATAGTATTGTTTTATTCCTGTAAAGCATTATCACCACTTTCTAATAAAAGTTTATCTCCGGTTTCAAGTAGTAACCTAGCAGCAGGTGTCCAATCTGATATTGCTACCCTTCGCCATGTGTTTGTTGATACACAGATATAGTAGTAATTTTCGTCCCATGCCATCTGTCCTTCTAGTCCGGTAGTTGTTGGATCCGATGGTATAGCTGATGCAACAAAGGATAGATTGTCACCTGTCAAGTCAATTGGAGATGTAGCTGTTAGGTTAGTATAGTCTGATATGTCAAGCTTAGTTGTCAAACTTAGCTCATTGACCATAAGTACACTTGAATCTTCATCCCAAAATAACTTACTAACGTCAGAAAACTGCCATGTATCAACATCCCAGTAAAGCATCTGTCCTTCAGACGTACCAGGTATAAGATCAAAATCTGCAATAGTTCTGTGTTGCATCTTGTTCGCCTCATCAGTGAAGTCCCTGTCATGCAAGGTAGCAGCTGGCAAGCAAGAAGCTATTAAGAGTAGAGCGAACAATCTTTTCATTACACCGTCCTCAAGATAGTAGTTGTTTGACTCAGATTACCCATTGCATTATTTACTAGATCATCAACAGATGTACCTTTTCTTTCGTCATAACCAAGCTCCATTGCGTTTGATTCCTGCGCAACATACATCGCATCCTTGACTGCCTCAAAGAGATTCTTCGTCTTTGTCTTATCTCTCTTGAGTGGTTCAGCGAGCAGATAGCCAATGATCGTAGAGATCAACTTAGCAAAGTAAGCTGGATAACAGCTTTCGTTCTCCCTGAACAAAATGTACCGCAAATAGATAGGGCTTGTGTCATCTGTCAACAGAACATCAACCTGCCTGTTCCTACTATCAATAAAGACTTCCCTGCGGAATTTCTTCTCTTCATTATCATCAGTAGAGTCAACCACAGCGATAGGCCTTATGCAATCAGTAGGTATGTTATACATATAACTGTAACCACTTGTAGGAGTCTCTGATCTATTCGCAATTGTTGTCCTGGATGTGCAGAAGCACCAGTCAGTTGGAAAAGCAAAAGCTTCCTGCCGGGCAAATGGATAGACCGCTAATGCTTTCTTTCCTTCAGGTGATTTATCAGTAAGAGAAGTCATAGGCTCTGCGCCAACTAACAACAAACCGGCATTAAGTATTTCTAACTTGGTGAACATGTGTCAACTCCTTACATAATTAGTATCTTCTGCCGTAAACTGTCAAGTCTCCTGCCTGCTCACCAGTGGCGGCATCCGCATCATAGATAATAAACTGTAACCACTCAATGCCAGTCAAGTCCAATACAATTACAGCAACCTCATTGGTAGTGGAATTGTATACCATTGGATTTGCGCCATCGCCATCAACATCTAGAGGCCACTTGGTTAATGCGGTGATTACAATTGTATCAGCCCAAAACGCAGGATTGATATCTACCTTCACAGTAGTGGTTGCAATGTCTGCTGTTGACGTAGCTGCTGTCATTGTAATGTTATTTGCATCCGTCACAGCGGTTATAGGATAGAAACCTGACGTAAGATTACCCTCATTGGGACTTGTCACATAAGCCATCATCCCAACTACCGCACCAGAGAACCCACCATCAGTCACTGTAAATACATCACCAGTATGAACATAATTAGCATCAGATACTGAGACATCGCTACCTAATGCATCTGACCCGTCATGTGGATACTTAACAACTGACTGAGTACCTAAGATACCTGTACCACCTGCTATGTGCTGAAGCATTCCATTGGTCTTAGACCAACCAACAATGTCATAGCTGAATGTATCGTTAACCCCATTGTAACACTTACCACAGATCGCAAACATCCACCGGCTGCCTGCCGAATAACCCTCACTGATTGTCTCATCTTTATTAGTTGAGAGTATCCTGAAGGGGCCGCCAAGAGCTACGGTATTGCTATCCTTACTTGCAAAGTCACCGTCAGTTGTCAGGTCGTAAACAGCAGCAAATGTTGCACCATCCTCATCAGCTGTAGCACGAACCATATGCCAACTAGAATGATAAGTATCGAGTGGTAAGGCAAATGAAGCTGTCACTATTATTATAATCAAAAAAACAATTAGCTTTTTCATTCTTATATACCTTTCGTACAAAAAATGAGGCGAGCAGAGTATACCCGCCTCGTTAATATTAACCACCATCATCAGCAGAAGCAGCACCAATAATGCCACCTGTAGCAGCACTTCCTTCATCTTCATTATAGTAATTCTCAAATAGATACATGTCTGCAGCAACAACAGAAGCAGCTTTAGTCGCAAGATTACAAACAATGTAGTTCCCACTAATAAAACCTGTAGTGGTCGCAACAACCTCAATTCCTGGCTGAGCATTGAGTCCGGTGTTACCGCCAATAGTACCATTGAACAATAGATTGTCCTTGATAACTATGAAGTTACTTGCAGTTGTTATCTGATTGATATTAGCAACTGCATAATCACCAAATGATGTATTGCCCTTAATCACCATGTTGTCGCTGTCTTTAATACTCATAGCAGCGTTACAAGCACCAGCTCCCATATCAAAATAGCAGCCAACTATTGTAAGCCTGTCAGATGCAGCACCTGGAGAATCTATGCACTCAAGGAAGTCATCGGTTCCTGAAGCTTCAAGATCAAACCGGCAGTTAGCAATGGTCACTCCTGAAGATCCAGCCTCAATATCTATCGCTTCATTAACATCAGTGATATTCGCATGGAAGTTAAGGTTGACAACAGTAACATTGTCGGCACCAATAGCAAAGGCTCCAGTAACAGTGCCTGTGAAGTCAAACTTCGGTTGCAAGCCACCATTGCCAAGACCAATTACAGTTACACCCGCTACATCAATATCGACTTCATTGGCAGCTGCTCCCATAGTTTCAGTATGACCTTGAGCAATTAAGATTACATCACCGGCGCTAGCAGTGCAGAGATCTACCGCATCGTCAAGTGTAGCTACAGCGTTAGTCCAGCTAGATCCATCGCCCGCTGAAGATAGTCCACTGTCTACATAATAAACACTGCCCGTCCCTACATTGATACCAAGCTCAACCAGCTGGTCAATGGCATTCATCCAGTGCCAAGCTGTATCCTTAGTCACAGATCCTGACAGCCAATTGGCATTAGGTTTTACACTAATGTTGTAAGCAGTAGCATCAGCCTGCGCAGTTACGCACAAAGCCATCAACACAAACAACATTAAAAAAATCGTTACTAGTTTCATTTGATTAGTCTCCTAAAAAACTAAGATAAGGGACAGGTTTTGAGGCCTGCCCCATTTACTTTATACTACTTCCGATTCAGGTACTTCACTGAACCACGAAGTAAACTTGCCTGCAACGCCAGCTTGTGATACCGGCTCATACCTGGCACCAAGATACTGTTGCAGTTTCTTTGGCGGTACTGGTATCTGCCAGTGTCCACCAGCTGTTAAGAAGTCAGCCTGGGCAATAGTTCCAGTACTATTGAGTTCACGTTCACCGGCATCGATCTCGCCAGTAGTATTGCCAGTGCCATCGATCAAGTGAATGATCAAGCCACTGTCAAGACCTGTGAATGCAGTCGTACAAACAACATGGAGGATCAATCTATTGATACCCAGTTGCTTGTCAGCTGCCCCGAGATCAATACAGTTGTCACTTACATCTGAAGTTTCAACCGCTTGATCCTCGGATAGAAGATTTTTTGTGTCCATCATAATTCATTTCTCCTTAAAGAAATTCGTTTCTGTTTACATTAAACCAGTGTTGCCTGGGTCGTTGAGATCTGCTCAACCATACGGATAGGAATCCCATCAATCATGTTGACCCAGTTACCGAATGGATCTTTCTCACGATGGAACACATTCCCTTTTTCATTCACACGTTTGCGGATCTGCGCTCTAAGAATTCTAGGCACATACCAGAAACAGTGATCAGTACTTGGGATGTCATTCATTGCATCGATCATGTAGTTCTCGTCGAAGCTGAAGTCATCAACGCCATCGATATTAGTCGTAGAGATGTTACCAACTCTGCGGATATAACGAGGGTCGTGGATACAAAGACCGAAATGGCATTCAAGATAACTGACAAACGCCATGAAATCCAAACTACTAGCATCCTGAGTAAGTATCTCACCGAGATCCTTGACTCTGATACCCATACCTGAGACTGATGGATCCTGAAGCGTGAAGGCACCAGGTGCATCGTTCTGAGGGTAGATGAAACTAACCCTGTCCATGTTACCAAAACTGATAAGATACATCGAAGTCTTATTTGCTGTTGCAGATGCATTACCGCCAGCGTTGTCATAAACATACTCACTAGACAGCGTATTATAATCGCTTCTTGTGTTGATGCCATTGACGCTCTTTGGATCGCTTGCTCTGCTACCATCAAAGATGCTCGATACAAATGTCTTACTCATACCAGCCATGTACTGTGCCACGTACTGAGCCAGGATCTGAAGAGGATTCGATTTGTGCTGAATCTTCTTAACATCTGTTTTCTGGATTCCATCAAGCATACAAGTAGGTTCCTCGTATGGAGTGGACGATCCAGCTTCAGCTGCGATACCTTCGTCATACGCTCGGAAGGTTCCAGTAGGCTCGGTTGAACCTCTTTGTCCTTTGTGAGATGTGCCATCGTTGCACTCTTCCCACGATGCATCTCCAATGATCTCCAACTGTTGGCCCAGCATGTTGATGAGAGGCAACAGATTACCGTTGTTCTCTTTGTTAGCTAGATCTACAGCGGAGATATAACTTGTTACACTAAGTTCTGCCATTGTACTATTCTCCTAATTAAAATAAGTTTCTATTTACTTTCACTGTTGCGGAGAATAGTCCATAAACTACTGGGTTCTCCTGACACTTTACCGCCTTGCTATGGCGTGGCCTCTTTAGCCGAGCATCAGGTTCATGTTTCCATGAATAAGCTGATTATGATTCTTAGGGCAAGATAAGCTTTGGTTCGTCTATTACCTCCTTGGGCCTGATCGCAAAGTACATCTGGTCAGTCACAGTGTTGTGCTTGACTATCAGATCAGATCTACGAGTGAGCATTCCAGATAACTGACTCTCGTTGATTACAACAGGGCCTGTACTCTCAAGGATGCTCATTAGTGCAGCCCTGATATGATCCTCGCTGTAAGCAGCTTGAGCAGGAACATGTTTACTTCTCTTGCCAGTTTGTTTTTTTATCTTTACAGTAGGCATCTTAACCCTTCACCCCTAAAGATGCAGCTGATTTTGGAAGTAGTGTTGAGAGGTCACCACTGCCACCACCGCCCGCTGATCCACTGCCATCGGTTGAATGGCTTATCTTAAGCTCTTGAGCGATCCCATGCCAAGCCTGGAAGTTCTGAGGTGTTACACCAGCATTCTTCCATCGCTGCATATCACTAGGATTCTCAAACACTCCAGCTTCCTTCATCTTCTCCAGAAATGCCGGGTTGTTCTTATTAAACTTACTCAGAGCATTAAACACCTGCTTGCCGGCTACAACCATACCCTCGCCAGGATTCTTCTCCTTCAGCTCATTGATAACCTTAGTCTCTGCATCAGCGATCTGCTGCTTGACATGATCCTCAGTCTGTTTAGCCAGCTGTTTGTTCAGCAATACAAACTTGCCAAATACATCTGCCGGTATATGGTTATCATGTGCAAACTTCTTATACCCCTCAATATGCTCCGGAGTGTAAAGTGTTTCCTCAGTCTCACCTTCAGCTAGTGGAAACTCATAGTTCTGAGCTTCAGTAGGAACACCACGAGCAGCATCGATCTCACCCATATAGGTTGCTATGTCTTCATCAGTAGCATTCTCTCCAGGTTTCTGAATAACATTGTCCATCTTCTTGTTGAGTGCTGTCTTAGAGTCATAAGCCATCTTGACCAGGCTCTTCATGCTTGGCGTATTCTCAAACATCTTGATAGGTGATCCATCTTCTTTGGTCAAAGTTTCTTTGTCAAGGAAGCCCGGTAGATTATTACTGAAGTCCTCAGTAAAGTTTCCATCGGCACCAACCATTAAGCTATGATCAACAATGTTCGCATCACCATCTCCAGCATCTCCAACATCAATATCTACATCTAAATCTGGCATTTCCAATCTCCTTTAAAGTAATTTCTCTGGTTCTCTTTGTTCAACAACATACTTGTCTGCTACGTCCTGCATCGCCTCAACGATCTTAAGGTTGTCAACAACACCACAGCAGTCCATTATAAACTCAAACAGCCTACGGGCTACCATTTGCTCGTCTGCTGTGCCTTCAGCGTCTGATGACTCTAGAACTGTCTTTAAGTGACAGGTCACATGCTTGCCATCGTCTGTCCTGAAAAAGACGTTACGGTAAGCTATCAGCATCTGCCTTCGCTCACTGTCGGTCATATCACCTATTTTATTGAACCATTCTTTAGCCATTGATCTCAAACCTTTCAGCTCCAGGTACCGGAACGCTTTCATCCCATACGAGTTCCTTGCGTCCAAGAAGCTTCATGATCTCGCCAGCAAAGTCTCTCAGCGGTTTAGACAAGCCCTTTTTGAATCCAGGCTTAAGCTCTACAACCTTTGTGCCTGAGCCATCATCAGTTCTCATCTTACGCTTGCCTCGCTTAACATACTTGCGAAGCTCTACTTCCAAAGCGATGAGGAATCTGAGTTCTGGCATCTTGTTACCAGCAACCAGTTCATTCATATCCTCACCTTCATCAATTCGTGCAGCCAGATCTGATCTGATCTTTGCTATCTGCTCTGGTGTCATATTCAATGCTGTATTTAGATCCGCACGAAGCTGCTCATCCCTAGTCAGTTGGAATGGTTTCGGATTCTTAAGCTGTGCAGCTGTAGGTATCTTAACACCTGACTGACTTCTCAGCCTAGTCTCCAGCGATGTATTCTTCATCTGCTCTTGCTTCAGCTGCGACTTAGCTACTGCCAACTGCTGCTCTACTGTTTTCTCTACTGCCATCTTCAATCTCCTTAAATAAATTCTGTAATCAGTTTACACTTTACGAGTCTTGATCAGTTTTCTCTTCTGACTAGCAACCTCTACCAGTTCAGTATCCCACTTCAACGACTTCCTGCCAAGCTTCTCACGCATGGCCCTGGCTGTTTTATTGTCATATGCTGTGACGCCTTTACGATAACCACCATCACGCTTGACTATAGATCTCAGCTTTAGCTCACAATCAACCAGTTCTTCACGACTTAATTCACTTGCCATTGTACTACTCCTTACATTTTATATTCAAATACGAGTTCATTAGTTTCTTCATCCCGATACGTCTGGATCACCAATAGTTTTCCATTGTTCTGTTTCAAAAGCTCCGTAACCTTATTGACTATGAAGTAAAACCCCTTCTTCATTAGCTCATCAGGCTCTCTATGGCATTCAATCCAGACATCTGGCTCCATTACTATCATTGTAATGCACCTCCATTTGCTGCAAGGTTGCTCAGTATACTATCGGGATCAACTGCTGTGTTAGCTATTCCAGGTGCTACCTTCGCCATCTCAAGCATTTGCTCCTGCTCGGCTTGAGCTGCTTCCTGCTCTGCTGCAATCCTGTCCAGTTCTTCCATCTCTTCGTCAGATCTGAACCACTTCTGCTTAGCACCTGACTCTACCGACATATCCTCAAGCAACTCAAGATCCTTGATCTTGCGGGCTGCTCTTGGGAATATCTTAGTAATCTCACCAATGATACCAAGACCGGTCATAGTGCCTTTACTTGTCAACAGGTTACGTCTTAGCTGCGTCAATGGCCCATCAAACTCAGTGATCAGCTTAACTGAGTTGCTCCTGTTACCCTTGTTGTCAAACTGCTCAAATAGCTCATCTGGTGGATCTGGCATCAATCCTGCATTAGTCTCTGTAAATGCCTGAATACCTGCAGCATCAGTTAATATCTGCTCTTCTATCGGCTCAGTTATAGGCCCCATCAGAATAGCCTTCTCGCCACCCATCTGAGATGCCTGGTAAGCTGTCATCTGTGGTAGATCGTCCTGGCTCAGTAGCTCAAAGAACCGTACAAAGAAATGATCCTCGATGCGTTTATTACGAGCTGCTTCTTCAGCTTCTGTGATCGGCCAGTTCAATTGCTCTGCCAACATCTGCACTCTCTCACGATCCTGTGGCCCCATAGGAGTGTAGCCACCAGCATTGCGGTTAATCTTATGCATTAGACCAACAGGGCCTGTCAGCGGAGGATTAACAGACTTGTGTGCAGCTTCAAACTTAGCCTTGCCAAGTGAATTGCCCAGCTTAGACTCAGTCAATGCTTCAGCTGCCATCGTCCTGTGTGTGTTATAGGCAAAACCATGCTTTGCGTTGATCCTTAAGCATAATGGGAACCAAGGCCTGCCAAGCTCTTCACACAGTCCACTCTTGCCATTCTTGGCTTTGGATAGACAGATGTAATAACCGATATATTTCATATCTTCAGGTCTGACGCTGTCAGCATCGTAATTCGGATTCTTGTAGATTGCATAGAGGAAGTCGTACTTTGTCAAGGGATTACCTCTTCTACCTTCAGCAGCAGCTACCAGTGATGCAGGCATCTCATCAGGGCCGAACTTCTCCAGGGCATCAGCAGCACTGAACTGCAACTCCTCGTGATAGACATAAGGCCTATTGTATTCGTCAACTGCTATCCATACCTGCCAATGGCTCTTAGGCTTGTAATATACCTTATGCTTGATCTCATCATACTCAGGTACTAAGATACCAGGCCCAGTTGTAATACCATCCTCAACACAATGCGGTAAGGCGCTATAGAAGTTTGACTGACTAAAGGAATACTTCAGCTGCTCATTGTATTCATCCAGGAATGTCTTTACCTTATCGCTTGCCATCATCTTCTGCTTAGCAACTGTCATCCGCAACCACCAAGGCTGCCGAGATACCAGATAACCACATACACCTCGGATAAACTTGTTCTTAGCTGCTTCAGGGATCGAGTCGTACACAGCTGCACCATCAGTAATCTTACTGCCATCCTTCAGAAGATTGTATGACCTGGGAGAGAATATACCTTCGATAGATGACATCAATGGCTCAAAGTCTTTACGATCTGCCTTCAACTGGCTATGCATCGCCAAGATGTATTTAACCTTCATAACATCTGATTTTTTGCTTAGATCTACCATATAATTATCCTAACGTATCTGTCAATGCAAGGTTGCTTACCATTGGAGGAGTTGAAAGAAATCCAGCAGCAGCAGTACTTGATCTACCTTTGGCTTTGTCAAGTCTCTTCTTTACATCTTCTTGTGCCTTCTTAGCATCAACCTCAATGGGTACTGGTGCTGGGTCTGGAAGTTTTGCTTTGTTTCCACCACCACTTGACATATATAATCTCCTTAACAATCCAACAAGCTAGCACAATCACTGCCAATAGCAGATATTGATGATGCAGGTGCTTGTGGTTGACCTAAATATTCATTTCCAATCTCCATATACTGATACGCTATAGCCATATGCCTATGAGCATCGGCCATGTGTCGGTGCCATGTCTTAGCTGGCATATCATGATATACTGTCTCTTCATCCGTACTGAGTGCTGCGTGTTTCTTCTTTCCATAACCACTAAGGGCTGATACATAAGTCTTGCACGATTCCTTGTTGATCAGGATCCTACCAAAGACTGCTCGTCCTGCTTCAATGCCATCATCGAATGCATGTTTAATAACCGGCTGGAAATAGTAACCAAGGTTCGCTGCTATGTCCTGTGTGCTTCTACCAGTCTGCGATCTTCCTGCGGTGCCGTATGCCATCTCAGGGCCGGAGAAGTGCCCACCGTAGGTGTAAGGCTTTCCATTGCACATAGTACACCATGCTGGGATTCCGAGTCCTTCATTGTCCCAGTAATCATCGATGACCTGGATCTTTCCTCGTATAAACTGGGCAAAGACTGTGGCTGTGTACATATCACCCGTATCGCTGAAGGTGTAGACAGGCGCTGTCTCATCCCAAGGATAAAGTCCGATTCGTCCTTCTTTTTTGCAGGCTGCAAGTTTGAATCCATAGTATGTTCCCTCTTTTCTCGTAGGAAATAAACCTTTAACACGATATCTGGTGCCATCACCATCAGCACCATACTTCTTTACGATCCTCTCAACAAACGCTCTGCTTGCTAGTCCGGGGATCACTCTCTTATCTTGCTTATAGTTTGGCGTGTCTGTACCGGCAACTGTAACCACATTCCAGCCGAGATCAGATGTATATGTATCATGGCCTTCCTGTAATGTCAGATCAGAACTGTGACAAGCCTTGGCAAACTCACACTCAGGATCAGTAGGATTACCGATTGCAACCACTTTACATCTTTCGTCAATAACCAGCGATTCTATAATCGTACGCCATATCTGTGGCATGATACCACAGGCTTCATCGATAACTATCAGGAGATACTCATTATGCCATCCCTGCATCTTAGTGCAGTTTTCTGTAGCCAAGTCAGGACTTGTAGCAAATCCAATCGCAAAGTTCTTCTCCCATGCTTCTCTCTGCTTGGGTTCCAGGTTCTCCAGACACTCGGCTGATGGCTTAACGTCCCAACCCAATGCTGTTATCTTACCACCTAGTGTAATCTGTGAACCAGCTATGGCTGAGTGGATCTCTCGCCACAACTGATTTCTCACCTGGTTGTCGCTTGGAGCTGTTGTTATAACTGTGGAAGGCTGATAACATATCTTGAACCAGGGTACTACTCTGCCCATAGTAAAAGTTTTTGACACAGAGTGACCTGCTCGTATTGCTGTAAATTGATTATCCCGTATGCTTTCAAGGATCTTAGTCATACCATCCCAAATATGCTCTTCAGGTATCCCCAGAACATTATGCAGAAACCCCGCAGGATCCTTGCGGTAGGACTTGATCCACTGCTTAACCTTAAGCATCTGTTTTTGCTGAGTTGCTGCCATTCTTACTCCCCGACATTATAGCTAGGATATCAGTAATTGATGACACGTTGTGATCCAGTTCTGACTTGTCTGCCATATCAGTACAGTTGACTGCAAGGAACTTCACATAGGCTGCTGAACCAACACCAGACATACCTACATCATTTAACCAAGCCTTCTCAAACTCCTTCGCTTCTTCAAAAGCACGTAAGAAATCTTCCTGATATGAGTCGTGACTAGGGTCTATCCAGTTGTAAACTGTTTTGGTACATACACTTATGCTCTTAGCGAACCCAATAACAGAAGGTTTACGCTTGTATACTCTTTGGTGTTCTACATATAGTATGCTGGATGTTGCTATCATATCACCGTCAGGATCTTCTACCATGACTGGGTGCTTGCTTTCGTGGGGTATATCTACTACCTCCCAGGGATCTACATTGAACCAGTCTATGATTGCTTGGCAATACTCTGGTTTGTATTTAGTCGGCTGACCCTTATCTCTGGCTGCTTCCATCTGTTAATCCCCTAATTCATTTCATCTCTCAATAATCTTAATGACCCAGCTTCCATATCTGAGATATCCCCTGCTACAGCGTTGACTGCATCGATGAGATCGCTTGTCGCATCATCATCTCTCAAGCATAATAGTGACTTGTTAATGTCTTCAACTGCCAGCAGGATAGCTCTGAGTCTTGAATCCATAGCACATATTGTAACTTTAATTCTTTAATAATCAAGTTTTATTGCTATTTATAACAAAATAACTGAAGTTTTTTACAATCTTGTAATCAGTTTACACTTTTCAAGGGAAAATCCTTGTTTTTAGCCTAATAGTGAGGATAAAAAAAATATTAAAATATACAAAAAAATGTGTTGACATGTGTAAGTAATGCCAATATAGTCCTTGTAGCGTAAATTATTTAATATTGTTTGTTTGAAAGGAAGGCTAAAATGGAAATCAACGATTATATCAAACGTATCAAAAAACTAAATGCTTGTGGTGAATCACTGAAAGATGCGATGAATTATAAAACATCACAAGAACTATGGGACAACTGCGAGCGTGGCGACTGGATGCTTTGGCTTATTGGAAGATTAAGCGGCAGGGCAGAAGATGAAAAAAGAAAACAACTCGTTTTAACTGTCTGTAAATGTGCAAGGCTGTCACTCAAATACGTTCCTGCTGGAGAATTAAGACCTTTAAGAGCTATTGAGGCTGCTGAAAAATGGGTAAAAGGTGAGGCTACTCTTAAAGAAGTAAAGGCTGCTGCTAATGCTGCTTATGCTGCTGATGCTGCTTATGCTGCTGCTTATGATGCTGATGCTGCTTATGCTGCTGCTTATGATGCTGATGCTGCTTATGCTGCTGCTTATGATGCTGATGCTGCTTATGCTGCTGCTTCTGCTGCTGATGCTGC
>Ga0207997_1000082_pt1 | contig 42726 bp, 63 predicted proteins | sample AntAceMetag02UKN_FD_184777 | JGI IMG/M metagenome (GOLD analysis project Ga0207997, IMG submission 184777) | Saline lake microbial communities from Ace Lake, Antarctica - Antarctic Ace Lake Metagenome 02UKN (SPAdes) (version 2) | ecosystem: Environmental > Aquatic > Non-marine Saline and... | reverse complement strand
ATACCCATTGGTCCATTGCACAGGGCTATACGGCCAATCGCGCAGACTTCATCCAGTTGGAGAAACCAGTATGAGCTATTCGCAAAACGGACAAGATATGGCGGTCGTGGAGCTGTTTGGTGGCGAGAAGGGTTTGCACTTCATCGAGCTTGGCGCCGGGAACGGTCGAGAACTCTCGAACACCTTGCTCCTCGAGGAGCAATATAGCTGGGCCGGTATGTTAGTCGAAGCTAGTCCGTTATCATTTTCAGCTTTACAAACCAACCGGCCAAATACCATCAACGTGAATACCCTCCTGTGGGACGAAGCCGGTCAAATGTTGAAATTTTGGCTTCGAGACGGTTGGATGAGTCGAATTGTCGACCAGCCGGACGTTAAAAACCCCATGGAATCCCGTAAAGTCCATAGAGATCGGCAACGTGCGGCTGTAGATGGTCGTTTAATCGAGTTGGAAACTGACACGCTCTACAACGTGATACAGCAGCATTATCGATAGGCGTGGGAAGGTTCCTGCGCTGTATATCCATCCCTTATCGACTTCATGAGCGTGGACCTCGAAGGTGCCGAAGACCTGGTTTTGCGAGACTTCCCTTACCCCGATTATCGAGTTCGCTGCCTGTGCATCGAGCGACCATCGCCGGAACTCAGTGCCCGGCTATTGGGTGCCGGAAACTACCTCAAATGGGGCGTGCTCGGTGAGGATACCCTATTCATTCACAAAGAAAGCGATTTGATATGACCAAGGAATTCTACCTCGCATCGTACCCGCGTTCCGGTAACACCATGACCAGACTTCTGCTTGAGCGGCATTTCGATATCGATACTCGGGAAGATTACAAAGTTGTGCTGCGTGCAGACCCAAATCGCCGCGACACTGAGCGCCCAGATCTTGAGAATTTGACGGCAGAACGTACTAATATTCGAGGGATTGCCTATAAAACTCACAAACATGACGCCAAGAATTTGCCCGCCTTGGTTCTCGTGCGAGATGGTCGAGACGCAATGGTCAGTTATGCTCATTACTCCATTGACGTTAAGAACGCACCAACCAGCTTTAATGCGCTGCTTCATAACCGCACAGGACATAGTGAATGGAGTGATTTTTATTATTGGTGGGTAGGTGGTAGATCGTGTGAAGCTCCTTACGTGCTTATCACTTACGAGCAATTATTGAGGCATAGTGCTTTAGGCACGGCACCACAATATCTTCAAGCCGCTATGCGTAAAATTGGTTTTGATTTCGAAATTATAAATACAACTCCGTTACCGGGTTTCGACCAATACCACAAAGCCAAACCCACATTCTTCCGGCGCGGAATTATTGGTGGTTGGAAAGACGAAATGTCCAAGGAGGTTGAGGAGTACTTCTGGAGGACGAACGGCGCGGCTATGACCTTCATGGGGTACGAGCGTTAATACCACCGTTCAAGGCCAGCAAACTGTCTAGTGGGAAGCTACTACCAAAGACATCTTCCTTGTTGCCATTCCTGAAAAGCCAGCCTGTTCGGACAGACACCTCAAAGGCATTCTCGAAGGCGTTACCGGCAATATTATTAGTGTGTATAAGATTCGCGCTGGAGTAGGCAGTGTAAGGCCAATCCTCAACATGCGTTGCTTCTGGACCCTTACTTTGCGCCAGCGATACCGCGTTTTGGTGCCAGTAATAATCCTCGGAAATACTGACCGGCATGAAGGGCTCAAGCTCCAAGGCCAGGTCCGCTCGGATTAGAGTTTCGTACCAGTGGATTGCCTTCGATGTTTCTGCCCAGTGGCCAGAATTCAACTGGATAAGCGCATTGCGTTTACACCGAGGGATTACGAGTTGGATTTTATCGCTGTAAGCCAGGTGCTTCGCGGCTTGCATAGCGTATCTGACACTGTGTGGGTGCCTCCAATCATCATCATCCATCCAGGTAATCCAGGTGCTATTGAGGCCCGCGTCGTATCGAGCTGTAGAGCAGGCAACCTCCAAGGCGTGCTGCCGGTGATCTCCCAGCGAGGCAGGCACGAATCCCGCATGAATACTCACTACACCCAGTGTCTTATCCAGCCACCCCGAAGGCATTGCTTTTGCGTAAGGATGCGCAGGACCATCAACAAACACCATCAATTTTTTCTCGCCCCATGGCCAATGCAGTTCGTGAAATACCTTAACGAGCCACGGCATGAAGTGAGGCCGATCTTTAGTCACTGTAAGGCATAATAAATCAGTCATCACTATCCACGTCTCCAACCGGATGCTGGTTAATAACCATACCAGTCGGTTTTACTCGCCGCTCGGGAATTGGCGCTAGAGCACTACGTTCCCCTATGGTCTTCCACGGCTCAAAGGCTATAGGTTTAATTAGCGTCATATAACCGGCTATCCAATCCGTGCGAAGATTTGCAACCCAGTCTTTCTCCACTAATAGGCTATCGCGCAAGTGCAGGAAATTTTCCTGCATTTCCTCTAAGGTATTAAAATCCTTTGTGGCATAGTTTAACTTACTGCGCATACGAGGGCACAAAGGACACATTTTGTACTTCTTAGTCCACTCTTCTGGCGTCTCGCCAATTAACGTATAATGCTTAGTGATAGGATCTTGATTACGGCGCGCATGTACTAGCCATATTTCACCCGGCTTATACTGCACGTTAAATTGACATACTTTACCCCACGACCTCACTTTGAATTTAGCCGAAATGGCCTTGTCCAGTGGGATACCTGGGCGAGTCTCAGTGTGTCGCCCATATCGTTGATCTGAGCGTCGATCAGACATGTTTGTTTTCGAGTGCCTTCAAGATGAGATTCTCTTGCGTCTCATCGGCAACTCCCTCCTCGCGTACTTTGATTAGAGCCTTGGAGTAGTCCACCGGCTCAGTGAATCGCTCTTGCTCGATATACTGAGGCATGAGCGGGCAAGTCGGTGCTATGAGTAGGATCGAGGGCTCAATATCAATTGCGGCCGCATCGACTATCACGCGCCAGCGCAGCAAGCCGACTGAGGAGATATGCAAGGTCTGCTCGAGCTTTACACAGCGATCAGCATCGGCGCTCACCTGGGCAACCTCACCTTCAACGCATAGCCAAGCATGCCTTGTCAATCCTACGAGCCCGTGAATTAGGATGACACCAAGCCGAGTTCTAAAGTCCTCAGAGAGCATCCGATCATAAACCAGATCAGTATACACTTGGAGCATAGCCGTATTTTCACAGTCAAGTGCGGTGATCGCCGCTGCGTCTCGGTACAAGTGTTGGGTTACTTCGAATCGAGCAAGATCGCCCTCGGTTTCGTAGTTCTGGACGAACTGTTGGTTCAAGTGTTGTTGTACATTGCGCGCTCGCGTTAAAACCTCGAGTCGCGCCTTTTGCCACGATGCCTTCATTGATCTGCCTTTCGTCATAGAGATCCCATAGTTTGAATTCCTCAACCTAGTCTATCTCGTATCATCTTTTAATCATCTTCAAGCCCCTCAGCTTGAAAATTGACACTATCAAATCTGAGTTACTGGGGCAAGGTCAAAGGCCCGGCGTCAATCCCTCAGAGTTCGACGGTCGAGGGGGAAACTCTGAGAAAGGGGGGATGGACAATGATTGACGACCGGGTGCGATAGTGTCGCACACTCGTGGCCAGCGTTCAAGTTAGTAGAGGTCTTCGCTGAATAACTTGGTGCGGTGATGAGTGGTGCCCCCAACCTGCTCGGCAGCTCGAGCAACTACCAGAGCCTCCTCGCGACTAAGGAAGCGGTTGGTATTGGTGAGGAAGCCTTGAGTATATTGAGGAAGTCTATCGAGGTTTAAAATATTTTGGATGGCTATGCAGTTGTGATGTCTCCAACCGCAAATCACGAAGCCCTTCTGAATATTTTCTGGTTGATGGATGTAATGGCCGGGGACTTCGTAATGAATTGCAGCACAGAGTATGTATTCGTCCATCAGGAGATCTTTCGCACGAAATGAGTACAGACCCCATAGGGCAGCGTTGGAGGCACACGACTCACTCCTAGTTGATCCGTGAGTTGTGGCGGCAACCTATGACAGAGGTATCCGCTCGTGTGGGTACACTCGCTGCAAGACCGTGGTGGGCTAACCCACTTAGTCAGACGAGAACTCAAACTATACATACGCAGCTTGAGATTTGCCCCAAAGTGACTGACGGCCTCGTGAACTAATTCTAGGTACATTGGATACTCCTCGACTGAGTTGAAAGAGTTACGAGAGCGTCACGGATTCACGGTTCGGCTATCGCCTAGTGACGCCCTCGTGGGAAGTTGGGAAGGACTTGAACCTTCGCGACCAGGGCAACCAGAAACGGTGCTTTAAGCTCTACCTCTGAGCTACCAACTTCGAGAAAAGGGAGGCACCCGAAACGCCCAACTACTGTTACATGGGTGAGAATTAAGAGTGCCTCGTTCAAATGGCACCCTAACAGGAACGTGCTGGCGCATTCAACTAATAATTGATAGGTTCAAAAACTAAGGGAGGATCTAAATGATCGAAAAATTCTATGTTGATGTAACCCAAACGGTTGAAATTGAACTGTATTTGAAGGTTGGGGGATAAAGTGACGAAGTTTAGAAGCGCACTATGGTTGGTATTCATCTGCACGACGGCAATTATGCTCACAATGATCTTTAGTCTTAATGATGAGCAGCTCTCCGAGCACTTCCCTGAAGTGTGGCGCACATGGTTTGGTGTTCTGATGTTCGGCTTCTTCTACGAGGTCGGTGACGCGCTCTTTGGCATGAAGAAAGAAGCTCGAGCTGTTAGTGACGCGGGCGTCGCTGCCGGTCGTCACCAAGAACGAGTCAAAGCTAGGTACCAACTCACTGAAGATGAATTACAAACCCTTCTAAAAGAAGCTGAGAATAACGTAGATAATTTACTTAGGCCCTCGCGTGCTCGTAGGGTATCACACTCACCCCCTAAAATCTGACACCCCACAAAAATAATTCATTTTTATTTTTTGCCTAAGTAGAAACGGATAATCGAACAGCAAAAAACCTTTATTTTCCGCGTATTTACCCCTGAATTCTCCATGGGAGATCACCAAGCCCAAAGGGGCTATTTACCTGGTTTACCATGGTAAACCCCCCGTGGCAGTGAGAGTCCATTGCCACGCAGGGAAAATTGTGATAGCACTGCCACAGTTTCTCATGGTCGAGGAAAACGAAAAAATTGGGGGAATTTGTGATTAGAACATCGACTTATGTGCATTGCCCTGATTACGAGCTCCATCTAGGGGACTGTTTGAAGGTGCTTACCGACTTGCCGGACAACTACATGGATATGGTACTGGCTGATCCCCCTTATGGGTCCACCAAGTGTCGGTGGGATACTCCACTGGATTTAGGAGTGCTCTGGAAAGAGCTTCGCCGAGTTGTTAAACCTGATGGAGCTATAGTGCTCACAGCTTCGCAACCATTCACTACGGCTTTGATTGCCTCGAACTATGCAATGTTCAAGTACTGCTGGGTTTGGGAAAAGACACTAGCCACTGGCCACCTCAACGCAAAGAAGATGCCGATGAAGGCCCACGAGGACGTTTGTGTCTGCTATCGAAAATTATCCCACTACAATCCCATCAAGACCACTGGCCATGAGCGCAAAATTTCTACCGCTCATCATCGCCGCAATTCAAAATTTACTGAGTGTTACGGGAATCGTTCTACTGAACCTTCTTATGACTCCACTGAACGGTATCCGCGTAGCGTGATCAAGATCGCCACTGACAAGCAGAAGAGCACATTGCACCCAACTCAAAAACCTGTAGCGCTCATGGAGTACCTAGTGAGGACGTACACCAATCCGGGTGACACTGTAATAGACTTCACGATGGGGTCTGGAACTACCGGGATCGCCTGCTTGAATCTTGAACGCGCATTCATCGGTATTGAAATCGAGCCAAAGTATTTCGACATGGCTTGTACTAGGCTCAAAGAACAACTGAAAATTTTGGAGGGATAGCATGAACGACAGCCGCTTAACGGCTCTTTTGACTGATCTTCGCAAAGTGCTCATAAAGCACGACGCCTGGATCAATACCCCGAGCAGAGATTCGCTTGTTATCGGTTTGCACTTTGGGTTTCATGAAGGCTTGAAGTTCAGTGTGGAGTACGGCCACCTCAACGGCGCTTCCCTTGAAGATCTTATCCAGGCAGAAGAATGCGCTGATAAAGCCGTCTCTATACTCTCGTTAAATCTTAAAGGTGAACTATGACCAAGCCTAGCAGCAAACCAAAGCACGTTCGAGAAGACTTAGACCTCTACCGCACCCGTCCAGCACTCGCAGAGCCTTTGGCCAAGTTGGTGGTGGACGCCGTAAATCGAATCTACCATTCACCAGATCCGGTCTATGTAGTTGACCGTCCAAGCCTTCGGCCAGCCGGTAGGCTTTGCAATCAAAAAGAACCAGTCTATGTGCTCGAGCCCGGCAGCCACGATGGACCATTCCTTAAAGCCTTTCGAAAGGCTTGGACTGGCCGAGCCCCACTGTGCTTGACTGGTGTCGATCTTATTGATGAACCAAAAGAGTTTGACAGTGACATTGCCGAGTATGAAAAGATTGATTACCTGGCACTCACCGAGAACGATAAGAAGTTCCTAAAATCCGATGTCATTCTAGGCAACCCTCCTTTCGCGCTGGCCGAAGAATTCGTCCGCACAAGCATGGAGCTTGTGAGTGAAAACGGTGTGGTGGCCATGCTGCTACAATCGGGTTTTCTCGGTGCAATCAAACGACGCGAATTCTTCAAGCAGTTCAAGCCGCACGAAATTCATATGTTGGTGCCGCGAGTTGGATTTGTGCGGGAAGGAAAGAGCAACGGCACTGACATGCGCGAGTACGTCTTAGCCTTGTGGCGTCCGTGGAACCCACCAGGAGCAAGCCAGTTCAGTTGGCTGGATTGGAAAGAGAAATGAGCGCTCTCAAACTAGCTTTAATTTGGTCCCTCTTTGTGGTTTTTGCGCTGGTAGGATTTATCTATGCTATGCGCCTTCATGAGGTTGAACCGGCTAAAGATGCCTCTCCGGAAGCCCCGTCCGGAAGAGCATCAATTATGCAATCAATTCCTGAAACCCCTGCTAGCACTGATCCGGTACCGTATCAGCGGTTCACGATAGAGTCCATTCCTAAGCAGTGTTTGACGGTTGAAGAAATCAAGGAAGTGTTGCGAATAAAAGCCTCCCAGAAGAGAACTAAGCGATGAAACAACCTACGCCAATTCAACTACTCTACATCGGGATCATCGAGGGCTTCTGGCACAAGCACGGGAACGGCCCAACTCAAAGAGAAATTAGCCTTCTCGCAGGTCGTAACGCAAGCTCCGTGGCCTACATGCTAGGCCGCCTCGAGGACGGTGGATTCATTCACCCACTAGAAGGCAAATCGCGGAGCATCCGTACAACGCGCATGGAGCATTCCATCACCATACACAACTGGCCGGGAGAAGCTGGATGAAGGCGATAGGCTACATCAGAGTATCAACAATCATGCAGGCCGAGCGGGGCCACTCCCTCGCCGAGCAAGCAGATCGTATGAAGTCTTTCGCGCATGCCAAGGAACTGGACCTCGTAGGAATCAAAAGCGATGAAGGTATTTCGGGCTCCACCATCGAGAAACGAGAGGGGCTCAAGAGCGCGCTCGCTATGCTCGACAACTGCGAAGTTGAGGCTTTGCTCATAGTGAAGATAGACCGGCTTACACGCACACTCAAAGACCTCCTGGAGCTGGTAGACAAATACTTTAATACGAAACGTGGCCATAGACTGATCTCGATGAGCGACAACATCGACACTGACACGGCTATGGGTAAGTTCGGCTTGAACTTGCTGGGCTCGCTAGCGCAGCTAGAGCGCGAGCAAACCTCCGAACGAGTATCAGCGGTCATGCAGTACAAACGCCGGAATATGGAGCACATTGGAGGGCTTGTGCCATATGGCTTAAAGAAGTGCGATAACGATCTTTCGAGGCTTGAATATGACTTTGAGGAGATGGGCGCAGTGAGGTTTATGCACGACCTCCGGACGGCAGAGCCCAAAGGCGAAAGCTACCGCAAGATCGCGCTAGCACTCGCTGTGGATGGGGTTTATCAGCGCAATGGCAAAACGTTTGACCCAAAAACCATTAAGCGGATTCTGGATAATTTTGAGAGGGGTTTCTATGAGAGCTTTGAGAAGGAAACTCAAATATAGTCAGCCGCAATGCGCAAAGCCTCCTGCTTGATCAGCTCGGCCTTCTGCAAATCCAAATCTCCGGACACGGTGATGGGTGAAATACTTTCACCAGTTTCAACTACAAAATCTAACTCACAATTCCGCGCTAATTGACGCAAAGCCAATAAGCAGTTCATGAGATTACGATCAAGTTTTATGCCGCGATCTTTAGTGATTTTGAGCGTGAGAATATTAGTCATTTAGCACCCTTTTTACTTGTCGATTACTTAGAGGTTTGATACCCTTTGGGAGCGCGGGGGTATAGCTTTATTTAGGAGTTTGCGCTTGCACCCAGGTTCTCTCGATTCTGTCCGCAAGCCCACTCATAGTCACACTTTGGACACTCATAAAAATCTATCGAATCTTCCATGGTGTTCTTAGTTCCGTCCGCCAGTGTGATCTCCGATCTTCTAGTCTGCTTAGACCACTTCAAGACTCCCTGGCATTGTGGGCAACGCAGTTCTTTAAAGGGCAGTCGCCACCGTGGGCGGACTACCTTCGTCACCGGCTCTTCAATCTTCCCTAAAGCTCGCAATTGCATGACGTTGAAAGCATGCCGGGATTTAGCGTCTCTACGCGCCCAGGATGCCCGCAGATCATCATAGTATTCCCTCTCAGCCGCTTTCACTTGCTCCGCAGTCCGCTCGTATTTTGCTTTTAAACCGCTCATTACAACCTCATCCCGCTATCGTGTCTTTGGGTGTGCCCCTCCAGACAGGAAGATTCCTTCCCACTGTCCACAAAGCAGCAGTCCAGATCGACGCCACCAATTACTTCCTACTTTCTTGGAGCTTCTTCCAGCTCTCCTCGAGCGGGCCGTTTCTGTCTTCGGGGAACGTCCAGACTACTTGGCAATAGCAATCGAGGCAGAGAATACCCCCCTCATCGATGGATAACCCCACACGCGATACGTGGTCATTCTCACAGCGATGCACGAAACCACCTTTATCGCCTTGTCCCCGAAACCAGCGATCAGGAATCCACATATCTGTGAACGCTAACTTACTCCCTGTGGCCTTGATGTCTTCAGCAGCAATCTCTTCCATACGCGCCATCAGTTCAGTTTTAGTCATTGACCGTACTCCCGAAGATGTCTTCTTCCTGTAGCCATTGGTGGGTGAGCGTCTGCCGCCCACTTTGAGTCTTGGCCATGGGTGAATGAATCTGCCCCGCTGCCGTTTGAGCTGCGGATAGTTGGCCGAGCATACAGATCGTTGTTTGGGCTCTCGTGACGGCTGTATAGAGCCAGCTCCGGGTGAGCATATGTTTGTGAGCTTTATCTACAATGGCAATGACGCAGGGGTACTCCGAGCCTTGAGCCTTATGGACGGTGAGCGCATAAGCGAGCTTGAGATATTTAGTCTGATTAGTATTTGAAGATCCCCCCGAGCTTAGTAACCATACAGGATCGATCAAACCAAAGTCTACCAAAATCGATCCTTTTTTGTACTCGTGGAAGTTGTTTTGAACAACCTCCAGCACAATGCCGGTATCGCCGTTATAAATTCCCAACTGGTAGTCATTCTTGGTCTGGATTACTTTGTCCCCTTCCAAGATCTCAATGTCCCCATCGAAAGATGTAGCGGTATGAACTCCGCAACGCATAAGTTGGAAATGGCGCTGCAGTAGGATGTTCAGAGCCTTAACGCCGATGATCCCCTTGTTCTGAGGGGTGAGGATTTGAATATCCGCGAAAGAGTCGTAACACCCTGCCCAGCTACTTTCGAGCGTAGCAAGAATTTTATCGTGAGTTTCTTGCCAATTCTGGCTACTTTGCAGTATCCAACCATTATCATAGTCAGTCTTCGCTCGTACTTTGTTGTCTAGTACATCAACACAATAGTGCGCGAGCTTTCCAGCTTGCCGGACGATCTCAGTCAGTTGCACCATCGGCGCGCAATCCGGTACCCGGTGAACATCCATCGCCGGTTGCCCCGCACCCACAGGCACTAATTGATTTACGTCACCAAGAAAAATCACAGATGTTCGCCGCAAGTCGATACGCCGGATTAAATGCGCCATCAACTCGGAGTCAACCATCGACACCTCATCAACAACAACAAGCTGCGCTTCGATGGGATCGCCTTCGAAGGAGAACTTGAGCTTCCCTTTGGCGTCTCCCGCCTTTGGTCGGCAGGCTAGACTTCGATGAATCGTGCCCGCCGGCCTGCCTGTACTTTCTGCAAGCCTCTTGGCAGCCTTGCCGGTCGGGGCCATGAGCATGACCGCCATTCCCTTAGCCTCGTACAGATCACAAATCAATCGGGCACTATGAGTCTTGCCGGTACCGGCCAGTCCGTAAACCCAAGTCACTGAGGAGGCGAGGCAACACTTGAAGGCCACTTTTTGTTGCTCGGTAAGCGAGGCAGGAACTTCGATTTCGTTGATGGGTACTCGCTGGGCGAGCTGGGAAGAGTATCCGCGACTTTCGAGAATCCAGTTGAAAAAGTCCTTTTCAGCATTGTAAGCGGTAGTCAGTGCCCCGCCTCCGTTGGTGCCGATTATGAACGGCGATGATCCTAAACTCTTTCGATACTCCTCAGCCGCTTTAATCTCATCAGAGATAAGCCCCATGTTGCCGCTAGAGTCCGCTGTAGCAGTGAGCAAGGCCGAGGCACCCATTAGCGTGTGCCCGTCCCCTGCATGCCGTTTGAGGACCATTATGATCGCACCGGCTACTCGCCGAATATCTCGCTTATTGATACCCGTTTTGCACGCTACCTTGTCGATCTCACCGAACGGGATTCCCGCCAGGTCAATCAATCGATATGGATCTTGCTCCAATATCTGAACAGCCTGGCTTCCAAGAGCCCTTACAACCTGCATAGCGCGTGCATGGTTGAGTCCGTACATGCGGAAAGCAATCATCAGGGCGTTAATAGCGCGAGCTTCGCCCCAGTGGGCATTAAGAGTCTTGGCGGTATCTTCAGTGACCCCTCGAACCTTAGCCAGTTGTAGGCACTGTGTAGGGTCGTCAGCGAGCGCTTGAAACCCGTCAACTCCGAACCGCTCAACCATTGCCCGAGCCCGAACCGGCCCGATGTTCTCGAAACGGGCTTCATCGGCGAGATAGTCAGTTAACGCCTGTGCATCGAAAGTGAAATCTACATGCCCACTCTCGACTTTAATCTGTTCACCCCATTGGGCGCTGGTAGTTTTCGTACCATACAGAATCATACTTGTACCTGGAGTTGCGAAGCACGAACCGGCAAAGCCAGTTTCATGCTGCTCACCAGCTAAAATAATCTTGCCCGAACTCCATTCCTCCAGTGACTTATGCACTCGAGTAACTTTACCCTTAAACTCCATTTTAATTTTCTCCTCATGCGACCTCAACGCCCCGTTATTCGCCCGTGAAAGGGAAGTAACTCAGGAAAATAACGGGGCCGTGAGATGGCAGGAAAAGTGCGCCGGGGATAGAGGGGCAGCTCTATCCAAATGAGTGATGACTCGAAAGCTCATCGAAATTAGTTTCGACGTAGCACTGAAAGAACAACCGGCGCATAAACTACCTATCAAATGATGGAGTCAATTTCAAGTTCAATTTAACCTAGTCACGCTAGGTTGCGGTTTCATCACGTATTGCACTCGGCGTAAGCCTTATCGATTTCTGAATCTTCGATGTCTACCACGTCATTGTAATAGTCATTCAACCAACCGATAAACTCAATTCGACCATCCCCAGGTAACGGGCGCAAGTCCAGCTCCGCGACGGTACCCAAATATTTCCAGTGTCCGCGAGGTTTCGCCTGGTAGCGAATCCAAAGATCGCATACCTCCTCGACATCAGGATCGTATTGTAACTCCAGCCTGCTTTCCTTTGGGAAGAGCGCCTTTAACCGCTTAATCTTCGCCAAAGGGAACGGAATCCCATCGATCACGTTTTCGATTGGCGGATATTCACTCAGTTTCATTATCATCCCTCTTTTGCTGTTCAGTCAGTTTTCTGATCTCGACTTGGTTAGGGTAAACCTCAATCTCGTCTAATGCTACCCAAATTGATAGTTTCATTTGCATAGCGTTTCGAATTCGATTTGCAATGGTGAGCGCGAGCCATGGATCTAGCTTTGGGTACCATCCGCATAACTGCTTATGGGCAGTCTCGATCAGTTCAGTATCCCAATGAACTTTAGTTAGATCTCGAATTTCAGGATAGTTCGTGCCTTCGATTCCAATCAACCAGACTGGATCGCGCACAGTTCGCCGCCACATACCAACCATAGCCGTACTAGTCAGAATTACGGTGGTAGCCTGCTGGTAGACATTGAATGGAACTAACACTCCAGGATTCGCATATATCTTTCCCGCAACTGATAGCCTGTTATGATTCCAGCTATTGAGGACGGTCAAACCGTCGAGGATAGTTACGGTAAACATATCTATGCGTCCGTAACGAGCGTATCGAATTGAGCGTCAATGATTTCTTCTGCTTGCCGTTCGCACCATTCCAGCGCTTCGTGCCTAGTTAGCGGAATTAGACCTTCCCCAGCGCCTCGCATGCCGCCGTAACTTTCAGCGTACTTCGAATTCGCATAGCCTTCGCTAGCAAGAAAGTAATTCCCTTTTGGAGTCACATACAAATCCTCGTCAAACCACGAGAAGTCACTTTTCCCACAATTTGAAGAACCGTTGGCTAGTTTTTCAGCCGTTTCAGTGTTGTACCGTTTACCGTCGATTACTCTGATCATTTTTCTTCCCTTTCAGATCAAGCCGTTGTTAGCTTGTGACTACCCTTGAATTTTCAAGGGTACTAGCGAGCTAAAAATGAGCTGGTCCTTATTCGGTGCCCTTCAAATCATTCCCCCCTCAGCCCATTGGCAAAGTTTGAGCATAGCCACAAAATCGAGATCAGCTCCTTCGGGCCTTAGCGTATTCATGTGCCCCACGAATTTTTTAGCCAGACTCATGACCTAAACCTTTTCTTCCCGAGCAACATCCAAGCAACGGTCAACCGCTCCTCTTTGCTGTACGTTTTCAGCATTTCAATCACCGCTGATTTTTTGTTGATCTCAATCCAAGCAAACTTCTCTGCCTCGGTATCACTTTCAAGGCGATTACAAATATCGCAGCGTTCGATATGCAGATCTTGGTCCGTTCCATTCGAGGTAGCCCAAAACCATCCCGGACACTGCGCGTCACAAGATATAGTCGCCTCATGCAACCGCTGCACGTCCTGATATTTGTCCTGCAATTCAAGCCGAGCGACCTCTAGATCAGTCGCTCCCACCTCAGCTTCTAACCATTGAAAAATCCCAATAGCCCCTAATGTGCGCCCGTAAAATCTAACCCTCATGATTCTTCCCTTTCATTTAATCGAACCAAGCAAACAGGAAAGTTGCCTTTCCCGTTCGATTCATTCGATCAAATCCTCCTTGGCATAACGATCCCAGTATCCTTTCCGGCAATAATCATTAGGGGATCTAACGGCCCGTCAAACTGAAGTAAGATTTGATCTTCTTTTGAGGCGCAAGCCTCTTTGAGGTATTTTGCTGCAACGCTAAATTGCAGTTCGGTTGTATCGCCCGATACGGGTATCATAGCCCGATACCCGGTATCCTGTTCAAAATGAACGCTGCCTTCTTTGAAAATCAATATCACGCCTTGACCATTACTTTTATCGAGTTCCTTTAGGACGGGCGCGATCTCAGTACGCTTGACGGTTATTCGAAAAGATGGTGCTTTCGGAATTACTTGATCATAGGGGGGAAACGCTATGTCAGAAGATTTTCCTGCTGAGTCACGGAATACACAATTCTCAATAACGATCTTATCATCGCTAGCGTAAACAATCGCGCCAGGATCAAACTGACTTTTCAGCTTGAATAGGGCTTTGATTGTGGCCAGCGTAAATTGAACATGTTTTACATCATTAACTAGCCAAGCTCCGCGTTCAAACTTCGCAAAATGCATACGATAGCCATCGGTAGCCACTCCGATCATACCTCCCCTATCTACATTATTAGTAATATGAATAATATTTAGGTGTGGCCGGGTTTCGTCACGACTTATAGCAGGCTCAAGATATTTCAAGGTATTTAGAACATCTTGAAATCTTCCTAAGCAGGACAACGCAGTATCAGAGTCCAGTTTTTTTAGATCTTTGACTTGCTCGAACTCGCCCGTTTCAAATGCATAGTAGTTCCGGTAAACTTTTAACGTTGTCTCTGCGCGCACGATTTCTGTTTTACCTTTAGTTAGCAAGTCTCTTTGAAGAGGCATAAGAATCGTAGCTTCAAATTGATCCGTCCCTTCCGCCGCAAGTTTGATTTCCCCCGACGATGTTTTCAAAATCACTTCGCCAGGGTTAGCCCGAACAGCTAAAAATTGTTTACGGGCGTTAGATCCGTATGGATTCGAATCGCTATTCCTGAACTCGCGCAAAGCTGCGCAAGCCCGTTTTAATGAGCCAGAATCGACAAACATATTTTTCCCTTTCATTTCTGGTCACAATTGGCCAGCGCAGACACCCAAACTTTTTTGGGTGCCCGAGCAAGTCAATTCCGATTATTTATAGGAGTCATGCAGCAAATCTCCTAAGCTCAGTTCTTTCCAGAGTCTGCAAGTCTCGCCGTCCTTATTAAAGGGATCGATTTTGATTCCGCCGAAAACCTTGTCTAGCCGTCTCACTTCCCCGCAAAATTCTTCGATTGAATCCGTTTCGCTGCGCGAGTAATCGCCTTCGCAGAATTGTGCGACTACCAGCGTTTGAGGGTTTGCCCAAAGTCCAAAATATGGCGCTTCCTGGCCCGTGTCGATCTGAGAAAACCCGTTTTTGACGCTGTGCTCGCCATGATCCCATTTGTAACGTTCGGTGTGTAAATAGAATTGATCTTTAGTCTTCCAAGTCATGATATAAGCCCTAAATCCCTAAAAGATGAATAACCTGTAACGGTTAAAATCAAGTGATCGACGATCTGCAATCCAAGTACTCTTGACGCTGCAATTAAGCGCTCAGTAATCAATTGATCGTCGTGAGACGGCTTAGGATCTCCACCCGGATGATTGTGCACTAATGCGATCCGCGCACAGTTTTTGCACCTAAGGGCTGCGCGAAAGACACATCTAGGATCGACCATAGTTGACGCAATTCCGCCTTTATGGATTTCAATCACTTTTAAGATTTGTCCGCCATGATTCATACAAACAATCAAAAAATACTCTTGATTTGCCGTCGCGTACTTACGCGGGATTTTATCCGCGAGTGTCGCACTACTATCGACGTTTTTGATCTCGCGCTGTTGGCGATCATAGGTCGCTAGAGCTTCCCGGACTTTTGACGTGTTAGTTTCGACGAGTTCAGTAATGGCAAGCCATTTTTCACCCGTAGTTTGCCTAGTCATGAATCTTCCCTTTCATGTGAGCCGAGATTGACTCGCAAGAAATCCGATCTGAGATTGGATTTCTGGCCGGTCAATTACCGGGTTACTTATTAGACGATCCGAAAATTTGATCTATTCAAATATTCTTCCATTCTTTCGCCGGAGCGATCATACGTATAGATTCATTCTCTGCAGTCAATAATGTGTAAGCTATTGACCCACTAGTGAATATTCGAACGTCAGAAGCAAAAACTAAGATCCATTCTTGCTCAATTAGCACCTTAAAAACTTTCATAATTTTTCCCTTTCATTTTCTGCCTTAATTGACAGACGTAAGACCCGATCACTTGATCGAATCTTACGTCCAACAATTACCATTCAGTGGCGCTGGCCAAAATGTAATCTTTGAAGTCCATTTCCAACCAAGCTGGCTGGCTAGCCAATAATTGTTTTCTTTCGTCATACTTAAAATTGTAAAAATCGCCTTCAGTACTGGTTACTGTCAGGGACTCAAAACGATCCGAGTCTGTAACGGTCCATCCATAAAACTTCATTGATCGTGCTCGCTCTTTGTATTAAGCAAGAATTTTTTTCTCAATTGCAGTCATGATCTTTCCCTTTCAATATAGATAGGAATTTCCCGTGCTATCTATTAGACGTATCGGAAATTTGAACCATTCAAATTATCCGTCAAATTTTCAAAGAAAGCAAATTAAATTCCCTGGGGGAATTTTCCGGGGCTTTCCCGTCCTGCTTATATATTAGACGTAAGGAAAAATTGATATATTCAATTTTTAAATCAATTTATTTTACCATATGGAAAACAAGATCTTTTCCATATACGTATAGGGAAAATAGATTACTTTTCCATACATGTCGGATGGATAATTACATGTCGGATAATTGATTACTTTTCCCGCTGTTTTTCCCTGGTCCTATTTTCCCTACATGTCGCATGGAAAACTACATGTCGGATTTTTCCCTGGTTAGGGGATTTTTGATTTTTCCCGGTTCAAAGGAGGCAGGAGGGAAAATTCGAGCTAGTCTCGACCGTTGACCATATACTTTACATACTTGCGGACGGCTTTGTTATGCCGGGTGGTACTGTCAAAATATAGATTCTTGAATTCGTCCGGAGCTTTCAATCTCGTCCACATACGTACTCTAACTGACTGGTTGGCGTCTCGGTATGAACCATAGTGGTCGGCACGAGGCAACGGGTCTGGTACCTCTCCGAGCTTCCAAGCATCAAGTTGCACTAACAAGTTGAGCCAGGCTTTCCTATGGTGCTTCCATCGAATGGTTGAAGGCCAGTGCTCGGGTTTCTCGGCCTTCGCATCGAGCTCAAAGATCCATCTGCGCCTGTGCATTTCATGCCCCTTCAAGGCGGCAGAGTACTTCCTAATCATCTTCAAGAGCGTCCAGCCTACGGCGTTAGAGCGCTTGGCGTAGATCCAGGCGATGGCCATACACTCATTAACGGCGAAGAAGCCAGACTCTCCTACACACGAACGAGCGAGCCACACCTTAGTGGCCGTACTCCAATGTTTATTCTTCACTAGAGGCTTGATCTTCTTAATATTCTGTGTAACACTCTCACTCCTGGCGGGGGGTATAATTACTTTAAGAGTTGAATCAAAGATTTCTGCTTGACCCCGTGCAGGCTCGTTGGCCATCACATCGTTCAAAAAATATCCAGTTAGGAACGTCCAAAATAAGACGGACGCCCAGAATAAGATTTTACATCTCCTCATAGTAGTATCCTCCCTTTATGTTTATCGGATGTCTGTCTTCAATGCGAAGACGGTCTGCTTGATCTTTACAGTGAGCGCGGGCTCTAGGTCAGGTGTGCTGTTATAACCTACCAGGAACCTGGCGGCTTCCTCAGTCTGCCTCGTTGGCCAGTAGTAAGCCTTGCTTGCCAGTAACACTGCATGCCGCTCGAGGAGCTGCCCCAACGTCCCCTCGTCATAGTCACATAGCAACCCGACTACATAGCGATTCCATGAGTAAGCCTCAGCCTCGATGCGTAGTCGCTCAGAGGCATGCGTTGGCAGTAAGAACCAAACCATGAGGCTTGCCCACAGAGTCATCAGCCACGGACTAAAGATTGCCGAGAGCACGAGGCCGGGTACCATGAAGCTCGCGTACACTTGTGGTTTGAGGTAGCGCCAGCGAGACGTTCTGTCGTCGCGTTTTTGCAATACATGCCAAAGTTCATGCGCCACGAGAGCAATGCAGGCGAACGGCTGATCATTCTTCCAATAGTCGCGCTCGCTGTCGTGGTCCTTATCCTGGTCATTGATCCAGATACTTCGACCTAGCTGGATCGCAGCCATGTCAAAATACGGGCACCACTGCAGGAACCTGCCCCACAATGTGGAGGACATGGTTTTAGTCGTTACGCGGTATTCACTTCGTACCCACTCCACAAATTCTTGAACGTGTTCGTTCGGATGGTTGATCATTTTATTCGCTCCAAGCCGTAGGCAGTGCCCAGGCTGATTACGGCCACGAGGCCCAAACCATGGATTATGTAATGCATGACGGTAGCACGTTGCTGATCATTTCTGTGTGATTTGATCTGGCCTTTTACATCCTCAAGTTCAGTACGTGTCGCAGTCAGATCCAGCTTGTAGACGGTCAATTTGTGTTCGAGGGTAAGAGAGTAATCGTAGCGAGCTACGTTCTCATCCGCTTGCGCGTCCAGCAGCGCGTGAAGGCTGTAGACTTTGTGCTGCAATGACGGGGCTACAACAGTCACGTACTGCACTACTCGGCGGTACTGCTCAGTGTTGAAGCACTCATGCTTCTCCCCGCCTATTATCACAGTCTTACTGTGTGGCACTGGCGGAAGTTCGGCAGCATCGCTGACCCAAGAAAACAGCAGTGAGCAAATTATCACCAAGATAGTGAACCACACTATCATGCCTTCGAATCCTCTATCAAAGTCCGGCATGGCGTTACGGCTTGCTCTTAGTTACGCGGGATTTGAGTTTTTCGAGGGACATTCCGATCTCAGGTTTATCGGCGTAGTACCCGTGGTCACTGATGGTGAAGTGCGTAGGAAGTGCATTCTTGCACCGAGCTTCCTCCATGTGCAGTTTCAGCTCATCGTGGCTCATCTCCGCTACTCGCTCTTGAAGGTTCTGCGTATCGGTAGCTACCTGCTCCAAGTGCTCCCCGATTTTAGTCTGTTTGGCTTGCGCGGTGCGTATCTTCGCCGATGCTTCTCGGAGCTGCGTATCCAGGCCGACGATAATCGTCTTAGCCTCGGTATGAATAGCCTCGGATACACTCTGCTTACACTGAACCTTCGAGCCTATGGTCACTAAACACAAACACACCAACGCAGCCACACCCACCACCACAGGAAGAACACAGAGGAGTTTTATCCAGATAGACTGCGAGGAGTACCAACCAAGTAGTTGATCTAACTTTGTGCGTGCCCAGTTCATGAGTCCCCTATCTCGTGGCCATGTAATCCATAAGCAACTTCATGCCCAGGAATCCAGCGCCAGCTAATGCAACCACAGTTGCGACTCCCCATGGTGACACGGGGGGTTTTATTGAAGGTGAATCCGGATCGCTCGTAACGTCCACGTATCCGTCAATCAATTCCTTATCTTCGAAAAACCAGTTCCCGCCGAAGTCGATTCCCCACGGTGCCCATTCAGGAAGGGGCATTACGCGCCCATCTCTGCGCTTCTTGAGCCAGTTCGCAGCCCAGTTCGAAATACGGGGCTTGGAGAGCCTAGCAATTCCATCTGGAGGGAAGAGCACGCCATTTTGGAACTCGCCCACCCATTGCCGGATTCGCAGCGGGATATTCTCCCAAGCTAGGGTCCGTATCGACTCTCGCCGACGTTGCTTGCTGGGAGCACAGTGTTCGGTACCCTCGTACTTTCCACCACTGCAAAAATCTTTACCGGCTTGGTTAGTCGGAATGCCATCCCAGCGCGGATTTATGGGCTGCGAGAACGCTTTGAGGAGTGCCGTGAACGAACTCCAGTTTTCCTGCTTAGGATGGAGTAGGTAACGGTTAACCATCGCCCACAGTGCCGCCGAAGCCTCATCTTCACTAATCTTGTAGCCACCCTCACCGACAAGCATTCTGGCCATCCAGATCAAGTCAGAATCTCTGATTACAAGTGTTCTTCGTGGTCCTGTGTACTTACCGGCCATGGTGCCACCTTAAACATGTTTTTCGAGGAATTCTGAAATCTCCTCGAAGTCTGCAAACCCTTCTTTTCGTCCGGCCTCCGTCCCGTCCTTAAAAACGAGAATTAGCGGAATGCCTTCAACCTTCAAATCCTCAAGAGTAGAATCTTGCAAATCCGATACATCTACTCGAGCAAACTTACCCACAGAGCAGTATTCGAAGGAAGCACGTACAAAATGAGGTGCCTCCTCAATACAGTACGCACATTCGGGGCTATGCAATTGCATGATAGCAATTCCGGGAGTGGCCATAAAAGCAGTTAGCTTTGGCTCGTTCCTGATAAATTTTATCTGTACGCCACACGTTTTACTCATACTGTGCTCCTGCAATATTTTACTCTAGTTGTATGAAGGGATCAATTATTCCTCAAAGTCAAGCTGACCATCGAGGTTTTCTTCGTCTTCGCCCTCCAGGGCGTAGTCACGATCAAATATCTTTACGGCCCCTTGGATGAGGACGTTTAGGCGACGTTTGGCAGCAGCATTAGCATTAGCGCGGATAACCCGCTTTTCAATGCCTGTACGCCCCGAGACTTTCTCTAGGCCATGCGCCAAGAGATCACGCATTGCCGCGCCGAACGAGTCGAACTCGCCATTATCGGCGTACTCTTGAACTTCTTCGTGCATTTCCGGCTCGAGCTTAACCGCAATGCCCTTCCATTGCTTGGCCATTAGATAAGCACCCGTCCGTCGATACAAGCCAAGCTGTAACCCTTGAAGGCTAACGCCCATCGCTCGTCAGGAAATGACAACCACATAACCTTTTGCGTTTGCTTATCGATGCTAATTTCGGCTTGCTCAACCCACCGTTTGAATGCTGGCGTACTATCAAAAACTCTAATATTGGGTTTTACTTGGTTTTTGCGCGTTGGTTGTTCCAATATGAAAAACCGCGTCTCTCTAATTCCTCTAGGCATTTTGTCGCCTCCTTTTTTCAACGGTAATTTGACACAATCAAATACCCAAGTCAATTAAGGCAAAGTGTTATCGGGAGGAAAATTGGTCTTTATACTAAGCATATCCTCTCGAATACGGGCGTTAGTTCCGTTCACCTCGAATAATGCCGCTCGTACCTTACCCCGCCTCAATAAGAGTGTCTGCGCGGCTACGGGCAGGGTATCTAAACCCTTCAATCCTCTGAGCTGGCACAGGGCATTCTCTACCCGGTCCAGCAATTTACTAAAGTCGTAAAAGGCTAGAACCGTAGGCCGGTCGTACTGCCAGATAGTGCAGAGATTTTCGAGGATCTCTTCCTCGGTAAACTTTTTCTTTTTCATCCTTTGGAGAGGCTCATAGTGATTGTGTGATCTTCGGCGATAGTGGCACTGAAACGCTCGGAAAGCCCCAGGATAGCCGCAGCTAGGTGCGTAGTGTGTCTGTTCAATGTGTGGGCGATTAAAAGGTTCGCCTCACTCGCCTCACCGTCCCGATTTTTAAATGTTACCTGCATGTCTTTATCTACGAACTGGATTGTCCTGATTATATCTGCACAGGCTTCTTTATATCCCATCTCTACTAGGTCCGGGAGACTCACAGCTACCTTCTTCGGGTCCATTATTTACTCCTAGTTGGATTGCTTCGAGTCCGTTGGGACCATAAGCACTACAATTTCAGTTTGCTTTACTTGAGTCGCAATCTTCACCGCTTCTTCGAGCGAGCTGAGTACACTTCGTTTTATACGCTTGGCAAGACCAGCTTGAAGCGGATTGACTATGGGCGGTGGTTTAGTCTTCTCAACGTGCTCCTTAAAGTCACCAAGCCGTTCAAGTACTAGTTCGCCACACTGCCTAAACCCGCGCTCAAATGATTCAGTCAAAAGAGCTTTGAGTTTGTCCCGGCTTCCGTCAAATTCATCCATCGGTAGACTCTTCCTTCTCCACCCAAACATTTTTCTCAGTCATCTTTTTGATGTCTTCATAGTGTACTTTTTCGATAACTTTAAGCGCTCTACTGAAAGGAGCTAAAATTGCCCTAGCTAGGCTAGTTAGCAACTCTGGAGTACCCTCTGGCATAGGGTTGGCCTCAACTAGATCTAATTGATCTCGGATAATCCTAAAAGTTGCCTCTGTCCCGGCAGTCACTCCAACCTGAACACCCATATACCGCAGCTTCCCCAGGAATTCATTCAACTCCTCATCACTAGCCGTGCTTACTTCTGCTCTACATTCTGCGAGTTCTTCAGCCGATAATTCAAAATTAAATTCAGGGTCCATCAATTTCTCCTAAGCTGCTTTAGCTACGTTCATTGCGATACTCGCCTTAGCCGGGAATCGCATAGTGTGGTTCTTGCCTGTGACTTGAGATTTGACGGTCAACTCGGTGGCCATGCACTCCTCAAGCATTTCCTTGGCGTAGTCCTCAAACCCTTTGTCAACATCCAGGTACAGGGCGTCATGAATTTGCAGGATGATCTTGATACCGTTCCGGTAAAGCCCTTCATCTTTGAGCCTGTGAACTAGGCGCAAGGTCGCCTCATTTATGATGTCGGCTGCAAGCCCTTGAATCGGATGGTTGGCACACTCGTTGAGGGACGGCTCACCTACCGGCCAGATACGCAAGCGACCACTGCGGCCGGTGCGTAAGGATTTCGTCTCTTTGGCTAGAGCTTGGAATGCTCGAGCAGAAGCACCCAAGTTTGGGTACCGCGCATCGAGTACTCGACTCATCGCCGAGACTGTACGTTGCAGTTGATGGTGCTCTTTGGGTGTTTTAACGTCCGGGCGCTGTTCTCGAATAGTCTCATAGAGAGTTTTAACACCTGCCCGATAGATCTTACCGAAAGTAACGGGCTTGCCCTCGGCACGTAGTTCTTTAAGCGTAATTGTAGCTTGCTCTAATTCCTCTGGGGAGCTGCTAGGGTCGTCTATGATTGTTTGCAACTTTTCACAGGCTGCGGGGAAGAACCAACGCGCATGACGGAGGTGAATATCCTCATCCAACATAAAGGCGGCAATGAGATCTACCTGCCCGGCGAGCCAAGCGCTGATACGGAGCTCCAGGGCTGCATAGTCGGCACCAACTATCTTGCAACCAAAGCTCGGTACCATCATTTTCTTCATATCTGCGGGCCAATTTTGAACTGCCGGCTGAGTACCGAACCTGCCGGACGGTGTAGCGTGCAGCTTCCAAGTCGGGTGCAGCTTGCCGTCAACTCCAAGCCGCTTGTCGAGATTGACTAGATAGGTAGACAGGAGCTTCGCAGCTTTACGCCATCGGAAGAGCACATCGACAAAGCGATCATCCCGCAATTCCCACAAAGAGTCTTTCGAAGTCGAGATTTGCCCAGACTTCTTCGTGACCTTTTTCGGGCGCAGCCCACGCAGCGCTAGTACATCACGAAGCTGGATAGGCGAACCCGGATTGAAATTCAGAGTGGTCGCTTCTTTTTTGTGCTCTTTAATTGCGTCCCGAGTATTAGCCGCATCTTGCATCGCCGACATAATGTCGTCTTGCATAATGTTGATCTCAACTGCGGCTTCCTCCGGGTGTTTCGATCGGAGATGGGACTTCACGGCAGTGCTCGAACTCATTACATGTCCGCAAACTGGACACTCTTTACGGATAACTTTGAGTTCGTTTTTGTACCCCTCTAAATCCGCCTGGAGCTCGTCTAGCTCCTCTTTCCACACACTGTGCTCGCGCAGCATGCAAAGCTCGCGCAGCTCCGCTCGAAGGGAATCAGTCTCGTTACGATACTTATAGATCAATCGGTCGCGGAGCTTCAAATCAATCGATATGCCGTCTCTAGTCCAATTGATTGTCTCATAGAGCAGTTCCCGGTCGCCTCGGTAAACATCCAAGACGTTACGCTCTTTGCACTCCTGGATCAGAATGTAGAACAGCTCCACCGTGCTGCCAGTATCGAAAGCATTATACCAAAGTAGTTCCCGAAACGATTGTTTATCCAGATCCGCGAGAACCGCGTCCTTAACGGCTTCCCCTTCAGTCGCTTGCTCGAGCAAAGCCGTTTCGTCCGGTGTACGCAACATACGGTCCAGCGCGCTTTCGGCTTGGTCAATCTCCTTGTTCAATGACTTCTCAGCGACTCTAAATGTGGTCTTCCATGGCTCTACCGCGAGCTTGTGCGAAGCTACCTGCTGGAGCTTCTTGGGGAGTTTCGGGTAGGCGGCATGATGGAGAAGTAACGTATCATGACAGTCGGCTTCAAATTCGATATCGAAGTGCCTTCGCAGCACAGGTATATCGTAAGACATGTTATGGAAGACTACAGGCTGCTTCGGCGCATCGAACATACGCTTCAACTGCTTACGGATAGCTTTCCAAGTCTTCTGCGAATAGTAGTCAGGATAGGCCGGTCCCCACGGTATCGGATAACTCACCGGCACCTCTTCGAGGCCGTTAGTTTTGGCCGAAACTCCAATAGTCAGTAGGTTGCATTCAAGTGCCTCGATGCCGTCCGTTTCAACATCACTACTCATGGGTAATCGCTGCTCTTCGACTTCGCGTAGCCAGCGAAGGAGCTTCTTGCCGTTTTTCGCGCTCCGAATTTCTGGCTCCCACATGCCAATCCTGCCTTTGGCCAGGTCGTAGCCCTTCTTCAAGTCCTCGGCGAGGAGTTCGAATAGGATGCGGCGAGACTCTGACATAAGCAGGTTGCCTGGGTGGAGGGTGGAAGTAACATACCAAGGCTCCTCGTCCTCCGGAGGGAGCACGGTACCACGATAGTTGTCAATACCTTTGAGGCCGGTCATAGCTTTGAACGGTACCGCTCCCACGGTGCATACAGCCTTGGTACCCATCTCATGCAGGTTATGGAGCACACCGGGACGGCACGCCTTCACAGCGTCCTCCATCTTGGCGTCAGAAAGTTTCGCACCCTGTATCAACCCGCACCGAATACAGCCCGTGACGTGAACAGCCTCTAAAGGCACACCAACGGCTGACATTGCGTTGGAAGTGAACTTGCTCATCGGGCCAGAAAATATGAGCCCCTCCTTCACTTCAATCCGGCCAGGTCCATCAGTAATCAGGGTTAGGCCGGAAAAGAGATCCATATCGATGGGAATACGATCCGAGACTGGAATGCCCTTCTTGAATAAAGGACAGTCTTCACACTCGGCATGTTCTTTGGGGTGGAGGAAAGCCATGGTGTTACTCCCAATCGGCTAGATCGAAGACAATTTTACGGGCAATCTCGATGTTCATCTCAACGTCGGCAACGGCGTCGTGGAGCTGCCCCAATGGAATACCATAGTACCGGCACAGGGCTTCGAGGGTGAGCTTCTCTGGTCCCTCTTTGAACAGGATTTTGTTAGCGCTGGCGAGCTGGAACGTGTCTAGACAGATTGGACCAATTGCCATAAAAATATTGTATCGCTTGCCGTGTGCAAACAGCATAGGCACATCGAATTTAGCGATATTGTGGCCAGCTACTTGACAGATTTTATACGACCGGCCTTTACGCGATAGGACGGTAGTATCGGCATGACGCTTGAAAAAGTTGGCTAACCTTTGGAGCCCTTCTTTCCGTTCCCACACTTTTTCCCACGTCTCTGCGTCCCAGACCGTTGGGAAACCACTCTCAATAAGTCGGTTGAGACGCCCCACGCCAGCGTCGGAAGGCTTGATTTTAATCTCAATCTTCTCTCGTGTCTTAAAGTGAGGCGGTCCATACGTAGCCACTGCGGCCACTTGAATGATTTCATCGTGGGCATACGATAATCCTGTAGTCTCGAGATCAAACCAGACAATATTCACATTCCCGCCTTTCTTTGGTCTTGGACCACTTTAAGAAGAGCTTTCAAACCATTCCAAGCCGCTTGCGCTTGCTCAGGGTTGGCGTACCTAGTCTTGAATTCAGCCCAAATCGTGTTGTAACTCACAGAATTGTTATCAGTAAGCTGGGTTAGGAGTTGATCCAAATAAGCCAGGTTAGCCCCGGTTAGTAGTGGTTTCAACCTGCCCAGAACCGCAAAACTTTTTACAAAGCTCATAATAAAACCCTTTCAAAAAATTAGTCAGTTTGTGTAAATGCATGACGTAGAAGAGGTGTCCAAGCAACAACCGTGCTCAATCTGAACGTTTAATATAACCAGGCAGCATTAGTGCTACCGTACCTTCTACCACTTACACAAACCGACTTGGAGCGCCCACTGGAATCGAACCAGTGGTTACGGCCTAAACCCGCGCTCTGGGAGACTAGGCTGGATTAGTCCTCGCGCTCTACTCGACGGGATCGCCTGGTAGAACGTTTGGGTGCATCATCATCATTCTCTTCGGCTTCTTCGACCTCTTCAGCTTCTTCGACCTTATCATCATCAACTTCGACGTATTCAACTTTTTTCTTGCCGGTACGTTTGGATGAAGCTGTGGCTTTAGGTGCAGCCTTCTTTCTCGGAGTTTCTTCTTCGTCGGTATTGATTCCAACGTCGTCTTGCCATCCCGGCACTTCTTTACCAGCTTCGTGCGAAATCGCTTTGATGGTGTTACGCATCATATTGGATTGGACTTCGTTGGTCTTTTTGTTGATGCGATGTTTTATGTCGGCAGTGAAAGCGGTACCGTAAAGAGACTCCCATTCCGAGTCTTCTTGTGCGAGCAGTTCTTGCCGCTCAATTTTCTCGAAGAATCCTTTGATGTAGGGCATATCCCTCTTTTGAAGGTTGAAGAATTCCCAGTGGTCGTACTTCACTCCAGCTTTGTCGATGTATGAACAAGCTATCGTAACATACTCGAACTCGTCCTCGCCTTTTTCATACGTGGATTCACGATGATCCGTAATCTCAAACAGCAGCCCGTTACCTGCTGGGCAAAGTGAAAATCCGCCAACTTTGCTTTCAATGTCGTCCCATTGTTCCGGAGTTAAGCCAATAATTCCCATGTTCGATCCTTTCGTAGAGGTGCGCACCTCTGTTATGTTAGGGAGTCCTCAACGTCGTCCCTAGATTCGAGCCCCAAAATCTTTGCCATTTCGTCATAACTAGGAGACGGTTTCGGCCCCAAAACGGTGAATGGTTTCTTAGCGTGAATGCGTGCCAGCCTTACCCCTGCTGGCCAAATACCCTGCTTCTTGGCGTGGACGTAGTAACCCGTGCCGCGAATCCCCATATCTCTGTCTTCCGAATACAAGAGCAAATCACAGTTACCAGGAATTAAATCCTTGGCTGCGCCTTGCACGGAAAAGGAACCGATACTGCGCTCAGTTGTGCGTCCTCCTTCTCTCTCCATGATTTTTTCTACGTAGGGGTGACAAATCCAAATTACATGACAATTCTCTAAGCTGTGAAGTAGCCGCATATAGGCGACAACATACGAGCGCATAAGACCCCACTTATTTCGAGGTACTTTGCGTTCGTCACCGCTTGCTTCTTCAAGCTCATCTAACCACAATTGATTAGCTGTAGTGAGATTATCAAATACAATAGTCTTTGGTGTGTAGGCTAAAGTGTGTGGTTTCTTACGTATGGCTTCTACGAGTCCAGTAATCTGCTCTAAACAATCCTGCATACCTGTGAAGGGAACTACAATGATCTCCTGGTCGGATACAGTCTTCAACTCGTTGAGGCTTATTTTAGGTACTATAAACACAGGGTTAGGGAATGTTCCAGCGAAATGAGTCTTGCCCGAACGATTCCCACCATACAAGAAAATTCTATAATTTTTCGATTGTGGAAGCTCATCAGCCTTAAGTGTTCTCAACTTCATTTACGGTCCTATTGGTCAAAGTGTGCTAGGGTTCTATCGAATATTTTTGATGCCGTCAATGGCCAAATCAATTTTTCTATCAAATACTTTAGCGAACATATTTGTAGGTCCTTCGAGTAATAATATCACCGATAGTCGTGAGTCCAACACTGTAGTCCCACGCGAGCCTAGCTCGTGAAACTCCACTCCATGACCTATTGCGTATTTCTTCAACTTCGGCGTCTGTAAACTGTCGAAATTGCCTGCGAGCCTCAACCTTGTCAGCTACGTTATCGAGTTGACTTCCCAAACACAAGTGGAAAGGATTACAACATTTAGATTCGTTACAGATATGCCGTACTACTTGCGTCTCATCTATTTGACCTTTTACTAAAGAATACATAACCCTATGCACCTTCTTGATCTTGTCCTTTACACGGATACGTCCGTGCTTCCCGTGAGTGGATAAACTACCTCGCCACAGCCAACAGCCAATAAAACCATTTGTGATTTCGATTTTATCGAAAAGCCGTGGAAGTAGTCTTTCTACCATTCGCCCGGCGCTTTTTTACGCCAGCCAGAAAGGCTTCCCTCAGAGGCGCAATGATCAAAAGCGTCACAGAATTGACACCTATAAGTACGCCTACGTGGCCAGCGCCTTAAAGGGTTTTTCATACGAAAATGAAACTCCCGATTGAGGTCTTTCATTTCGTATAGCCAATCTTTCGTGAGCGAGTCTGTAATGAAGATCTTGATGGGCTCTACGCGCACTTCGTCAGTCTTCACAACTAGATTGACTTCAAAATACTCCAGCTCCCCGTATTCGTCAGCGAATACCTGATCCCAAAGCCACTTCTGGCCGATGAACTGAGGATCTATCTTGTAAGCCGTGACAAGCCGGTTGGTGTACCGCTTGGCGGTCTTGTGGTCCTGGAGTGCCATCCCCTTCTTAGTGGCCAGCACGCGATCAAATCTGCACGAGTAATGAAACGGTTTGAACACTTCGGCCAGGTTCTCGATAAACACGGTTTGAGCGCAATCATAACCGACTGATCCACGTCCATTTAAAACTTGCCAAGCCTTAAACAATCGTATACCCTCCCCAGCCAGGCCGGGTGCAATCTTTTCAACGTCGTGGGCAAGCTCCAGCGCAGCCAATTTAGACTGATTCCAAATCTTCAATTCAGGCAAATACTCATCAGCGTCCCGCAACTCACGATCCTTGATGAAGTACCGCGCCATCATCTCGTGAAATAACCCGCCCAGCTCCAGTGCGTCACTCATACGCTTCCGCGCATACCCTCGAATGAACATAAATTGGTACAAGTAAGGACACTGCTTGAACACTTGCCACTTGCTGTTACCCATAGGGGACGGGCCACCAACGCGCTCCGAGGGATCGATAGCATCTTCCCAAGAACGTTCCTCGAGGTCGTTAATTAAGTCGGCAATATCTGAAATTTTCATCGTAAGCTCCGAGCTAGTTACTGAAGTATCCTGGAAGCAGGCCGAATAACTTTTTGGTTCCGGTGAGCGATCTTAGCCGATTCCGAAATGAGCCTGAAACCACCCTCGAAAATCATCACAGCGGTCTTGATCATTCCCTCAGTCATCACAGTGTCATTCACTGACATCGCAATACCGGCTTGGTACCCACCAGTAGCTCCGAGCATTGCGAAGAACTCGTTCATGCCGAACTTGCCCTTCGAGGAGGAGAGTAGCAGATCAGTCATGTCCAGCATGAGTTTATCTATCTCCGCAGCGCCCATCTCCATCGAGCCTGCTGGGCCATACTTGGCCATAGCGAGCTGCTTGGTGGCTAGGGTCGCAGCTTCGGCATATGCCTTCAGGCAGTCCCTCTGGTAGCCATCCATATCGACAACTTTACTTTCCAACTCCTTCTGGATTTTGATTTGCTCCAAGCTCCCGGAAGGCGTAGCGGCAGCCGCTACCTTCTCTTGGAAGCGTTCGCGTGTTTGGGCGTTGCGGTCTTTAGGCCGTTCGGGCAGATCGACCAGTTTCTTACGAGTTGGTAATTTCACATCAGACATCAGTTTCCTCCTTGTCACAGGTGCAATTTTCGCACGATTCAGGCTCTTTTTTTGGCTCGGGGATTGAGGGTAGTTGGTACCACGTGGGCGCGTGCATACCCGGCTTGTGCATAGTCTCTGGGTTATCTATGAATAGGGTCCACAGCGTATTATCGGCACACAGGGCTATGAATGTGTCTTTGACCACAAACGAATCCACTATGTTACGCGGGTTACTTTCCTCTTTGGGCTCAAACCCATCGCAATACTCGTCTCGGTGAACAGACTCAACAGTTAGTACTTCGGCTTCATCGAGATCCGTGCATTTCAGAGTGTCAATATCCCCAATCATCCACGTACTTGGCACATCGTAACATCTAGTCATAGTGCGAACTTCCCTTCTTCAATGGCTTCTCGTAATTCTCGATTTCTTGTAGCGCGTTCAAGCCAGTCAGCCACCATTCCGTTGATGGACTTTTTAAGAATCCCATGGTTATTTTCAGTCTTGAACATGGTTGTGTCTTTGACTCTTATTTCCTCTAGCGCAGCGCGGAACTCAGCTTCGATGAGGTCTAAATGCACCGGATAGTAAGCAAGCCAGATACACACAGTATCAAGCTGCCTGACCATAGTAGGGAATAGGACGAGCCTCATTCCGGTATAGAGATTGGCGAGCCCCTTCGAGGAGTTATGTGCCTCTACCGCAGCCTTGTTCAATTTGCAGAAAGTTTTGGCGGTAGCCCTATCTATATTTTGCATTTCCTCAATGAGGAATGTCACCATTTCGGCGCAAGGCTGATCCTTGGTGTCTACGCAGTACCGGGTTGCAAACGCTTTGAGCCTCTCAAACATCATCTTACACTTCCCCCTTCTCGACGGCGTCGCGGGCAACCATCATAAGGGCTATCTGCGCTTCGAGAAATTCAATGATGAACTCTGCTCGTGAGCAACCGTCAATAGTATAGTGATGTTCCAAGGCGTACTCTCTCAGCGCCTCAGCAGTTTCGGGTTGAATAGTCAATTCTACAGTCATCGGCTTGAGTGCTTCGAATTCCATTCGAACCTGCTGCAATCCACCGAGCTTCTTGACCATATAAGCCCAGAGTTCAGGCTCGATAAGAGGAAGGCTGTTGATCTTTTCAGTCCAGCCTGTGATGAATTTATGAACTGTTTCGAGCGTGATTGCGAGAATTGAGATATCACGATTGGCGGTGCGATTCAAAGCGCGATCAAGTTCGCCTAACGCCTGGTCCATCTCTTTGAGTATTTTCTGCTGTGGTGTGTATCCGCTCATTTCTTCCCTTATTATTTCTGGGTGAGTATGTTCTGCACACTTTCGAGCATATTCTTGAGTGGAATCATTTTGAATTTGATCATACCAACCTTGAACATATCCTTGAATAATTTTAAACGCTCCAGGTCGGTTAGGCTCTTGATGCATAGCAAGCAAATTACCCAAAAGCATCAACACATGATCCATCTCTATAAGTGCCTTCTCCGTATTCATAATACCGGCCCCACTATCTTCACATCCGTAGCCCGGACGGTGTAACCAGACCACAAACCTCTATTGCGGCCTGCACGATCATATCCACAGTTACCGCGCTTTTCTCTGAACAGAAGACGAGATAGATCTTCATTAGTATTGTCCCCCGTAACCACGTACCAACCATCGGGATCGGGGACTACACGTGGACATTCAGGAATGGAAACTTCTTGACGATGGCAACTCGTCGGAAAGGTACCCACCCGCATTTCAACTCGCCCGGTGTAGTCTCGGTTTGCGTCCCACGTATAATATTCTACAACTTTCATGATTTTAGCTTTCTGAATTTCACGTCCCCACACTCGGCGACCACTTCATAGTTGTGCCAATCATCACAGTAATCTCCTGCGCGATTGTAGGCTTTAAATTCGCGCTTTTCTCTGAATCGATTTATTTTACCGCCTACTCCTCCATGAGGAACATTAACGATATACCAACCATCAGGATCTTCGAGCTTAGGTTCAGGCGGACAGGTTGGTGTGGGTAGTTTCTCGTAATAGGCGTCCATAGGCACAGTCCCCTCACTCACCGTTACGCGACCCTGATATTCTTTTTGTTTATTCCAGACTAAAAATTCTACGATTGCGCTCATTATCTCCTCTTTCCGCAAATCTGCTTGGCCAGCTCTTCTAGAGCCTCCGAGCTGTTTGTAATAATTCCGTGCTTGGTTAGCGGTCCTACTTGCTCGAGCCCACCAGCGGCACCGAAGATCAGCTCTTCCTCTTCAATCTTCGTGTACAGCGCCTCAGCTATGTCATCGTCAGTGGTACCGGGAATTACCAAGTAGGAGGCTGTGACTTCCTCCAGCGGGTTTCCTGGCCGGTGGTGACGCTTCTCAGCTTGTACTAGAGTGACGGGTGCCCAATCGTACTCCACGAAAATCGCTGAATGTGCAGTGGTGAGATTGACGGCAAAGTTAAGCGCGCCCTGGGTGGCCACCAGCATGCGGGGCTCTTCAATGTCCCCGTGCTCCCATTCCTCCAGGACTTCTGCGCGCTTCTTTGACAGGCTGTCCCCGGTTATCATGTCTACCGGCATGTCCCAAGCCTTCGCAGCCTTGTAGATGGCGTGCGCTTGCGGTTTGAACCAACACCACCAAATCGTTCGAATTCGATCGACAGCCTCCTTTTCGAGCCATCCTGAGCCTAGAGCCCATTGGACTTTGAGCATGCCAGTTTCCTGGCGCTGCTCGGTGAGCATGCGGATTGTCTGTGCGCCTTGGTTCCTCTTTTCCATCGCCCGGCGAGTAGCGAGATCCAAGTGCTTGACTCGCCGTTTCGCCGCAATAGGTACTTCCACTCGCTCTCTTACGAGATTGGGCCGGTGGGTATCCATGCCAGGCTCGGACCACATTCGTCGGAGGACGATTTCTTTGAGGCGAATTGACAATTCGTCAATATGGGTTGGGGCACCGAGCTCCATGCCGTACTGCCCCATGAAGGCGTCTGCATACCGCTCAAGGAAGGCAAGGCGCGTTCCCCAGGCTTTCGGCTGCACAGCGTTGAGAACACCCCACAAAGAAGGCATACGGTTGCGAATGGGTGTCGCCGTGAGGCCACAGCGAACTTTACATCTCGTGCCAGCGAAGGCTTGCGTCCATTTAAGTGGTTTTTTGTGCATCAAATGAACTTCATCGGCGATCATGGCGAATAGCTCCGGACCACCGGCCATACGCTTGAACAGCGGAATCCAGTTGCCAGCGGAGCCGTAAGTAGTCACGTACAGATCAACATCGGGGTCCAGGTAGCCGCTCCTGAACTTTCCATGAAGTATCTGGACCTTCATACCCATTGCTTCGGCGGCGGACTTCCAGCCGTACACAGCGGACGTAGGAACTACCGCCAGGCTAGGGGCTTGCACCATGGCCAGCGCCATTGCGGTTTTCCCCATCCCCAAATCGTGCAGGAAGAGTACGCTCGAGCGGGTTAGGCCGAAGTCCACAGCCTCCTGTTGATAATCCCGCAACTCGAACGGCGAATGGAAATGGATATCCCTCGGAGTACTCGAACGGTCCGGTTGCAACTCTGCGGGGAGCAAGGGAAGGTGAGAAGTATGTATCTCGATGCTTTTAGCCCGGTGAACTACCCCTGGCACACCTTGAACATACTCTACAGCAAGATCAAGTTCCTTGTCCCGCACAGAGTACCAACCGCTTGACTTAACTAAGTGCATTTAATCTCGTGTCGCCAATAAAGCAATTTTATTTACGAATAAAGTGTATAAGTGTTCACAATCCCAGTCAGTATAAACCTCAAAATACCCTTGTACAGGACTCTCAGTCTCCTCAGCACTAAACAACATAAAATCCTGGAGGACTGGCATTAACGCATTATAGCGTGCAATTATTGCGGGTAAACGTGGTTTTAAAGATCGGTTATATGCCACGTCTTGAGAGTCATTTTTACGCACATTTATTTCAAGTTTCTCGAGGGGTTTGGTAGCCCAAATGATCATATCAATTTTGCAGTCTAAAAGCTCCCGCTTAATTTTGCCCAGAGCCAAACCACCCTGATCTTGGTAGCAGGCTTCCGTGATCGCTGGGTGCCTATCGAAGATGTTTATTTTGGCCCCGCAAGCATGGCCTCGCACTCTAGCCAAACCCATTTTCAACTCCTGCCTGGACTGAGGCTTATCCTCGCTGCTAGTCCGCAACCGTGCACTTGGCAGCTCTAAGAGTAGTCTCTTTGCAAGTGTGCTTTTCCCGGTACCGTCGACACCCTCGATTACGATATTGAAACGCCCCATCTATGCCTCCTAGTATGTGAATTTGACCGAAGGCTACTCTAGTCAGGTTTAGTAGTAAGGGCAAGCGCAAAATGAATGTGTCAATTCTTTATTCAACCAAGACTAAAAATAAAGGGGCTTGACTGCCTCAATAAAGTTGTCCTAATATATATGTCACAATAAAAACGGGGCAGGAAATTAGACTTCTGTCACACGGAAAGGAATATTTAGTGAATAATCGCAAGAGTAGGGATCTTTACTTTGGGGCAACTTCTAAGAGTCGCGCTAAAGCTCCCCCCTGGGCACTTCCTGATCAAGAAGTAGGGAAATGGATTGAAGAGTGGGTTGATGATGGCTTTATCAAAGACTACTTGAATTATGCTATGAGTTGCGGAATAACTCCGTCAGTTTATCACGTAGGTACTGTAATAACTACAGTCTCTTATGCACTATGCAACTGTGAAATTACGGTTAGGGGCTTTAAAGAGGACTCTAGGGGAGAGATCGCCGAACAGCAAAATCGAGATAATCGTATTGTGCCCGTTATGTGGAGTGCCATTATTGGCGAATCGGGCGACCGAAAATCCACTGCAATGGACTTCGGAAAGAGGATACTGAAGGAAGCTGTGAAAGGGACTGATAACGAGCATGGAGAAGCACCCGATTTCGCCTCGCCGGAAGCATTAACCGAGCACATGGCCGAACACGGACCAGTATTCACGTTTCGAGACGAGCTGTCAACCATACTTACAACTGCGAAACGACCTCACCTAGAGCACATGAAAAGCACTTTACTCTTAATCTATGAGCACACCTCACTGAAACGGCGTAAGGCGAAAGATACTAGCAAAAACCATAATGAAGAAGAAGGTCCAGTAGAGGCGTATCAAGTTATGGTCGAGAAGCCGATCAAAATGATTCTAGGTTGTATTCCTCCGAGAGTGTTCGCAAAACAAACTTCAGTTGATGATTGGGATACCGGCCTCCTGCCGCGCTTCATCTACTGGCCAGGTTTCCTTGATGTACTCGCAACTAAAATAACCTCATTCGGTAATAATCCCGAAATAGAATTGGAGTTAAGTCGGCACTTACGCAAATACTTCTTAGGGCGAAAAAAGGCTGGATTGCATATTATAGTTCCTTACGATGTGAATTATGAAATTTCAAGTTGGATTCGTGCTCGCATAGATACTCTACGTGGACGAGTAAGTGGTGCTCTCTATGCCTACCTAAAAAGATCTTATGCTACAGTTATACGGATCGCCGCTATCCTAGCTGCTGGCGAGTTAGCGCACCTTCAAGGCTCACACGCACCTATTTATGTGGGTCACGACCATGCCAGCGGGGCCATTGAATTATTAGATATGATCAATCCCAGGCTTTTAGATCTCTTTGAGCACACTAAGCGCGATAGGGTGGGTACCCGCGAAGAGGCGTTACTCGCTATTATCGTTGAGGCTAAAGAAGGTATTACTATTGATGAAATACTCTCACGTATGGATGATGCTCCAAGTCGCTCCTTAATAGCTAAAGAAATTAAAAACTTACAGAAAACTGACGACGTTATATGCTTGAATTTACCCAAAGCTATTGGCAAACCGCCAGGACTCTACTTTACGAGTAAATATAAAACAGCGGTACGCCAACGAATCTATGCTGAAGAGCAAAAAATAGCCGAACATAAGCGCGAAAAGAGCAAAATATACAAGCGCAAACAACGAGCTACGGCGAAGCTAAAACCAGAAAATATGGAAACTAAGGGGTAGGTTAAAGTAGTTTTATAACTTACAGAAACTTACAGCTTTTTTTTGCGTTTTAACCCCTAAATTTTACAGTTTACTCCCTACAATCCATTTGCCGATAGTTCGCCGGTAATTCGCCGATGTAGCGTGCTTTTTTGTATAATTGTAGCAGCCTTTTGGATTTAAACACGGCCCAAAACGCTGTTTTTAGGGTCAAAAAGGGTCAAAAAGGGTCAAAAGGGGGTCAAAAAGAGAAATATTTAGAGCTAGTTTTCGCCTGAATCCCTTTTACGGAATTATCTCGTTTCAATAGTTACCACTACTTAACTCATAAGGGCACTATTATTGTCCTACTGTCCTATTGTATCTTTTTGCGCAAATCGGCGATTTTGGGCTCAGTAACTACTGAGTATTAAATAGCTTTTAAAAAGTGTCCTAGTAAAAATACAAAAACAGGATTTCCCTATATACATACTGGGGAGAATGAAAATAATGGAAGAATATACAAAGGGTTTTATCTGGGTCGCCTTAATATGTAACTATTATATACATATGTAAAATAAACACACACACATGGGGGGTTTATATATATATACCTAGGACAGCTAGGACACCCTTACTATGACTCACTTTCCAGCCCAAAATTGTCTTCAAAGTCTTCGAGTAAACGGAACATTGAACCGACTTTTTAAGCTACTTCGTGTTCTGGCCTAATTATCCATATATTCAATTCCTGCCTACAAACGTGAGTACTCCAAACAACTCCACACGTACTAGACCTGAGCGGGGTACTCGAGACTGAGGTCTGGGATTCAACTCAAGGGGCCTGAGGTCAAATCTGAGATGATTCTGAGACGATCTTAGGGCTTGGCTCAGGTTAGGGGCTTGTAGAGACTCTGAGGGGCTCTCATCATACCAAGACTTGAGTATCGCCTCATTTGTGAACTAAGTGTTTCATTCGCCTTATGAACTAAGTGTCTCATTCGCCTTATGAACTAAGTGTCTCATTCGCCACCCGTTTGAGACATAGTGGGGCAAAATGCCCCACTTTTTTTGGCACAAATTGTGCCATTACACCAGACGTGTAATTTATTTATTTGGGTTAGTGTTAAATTCACCCTTTGCCTAATTGTTAAAATTGATGTTGCCAAATAAGTAAGTCTGGGCTTATATCAAAGTAAGCGAGGACTCATACCAACAGGGCAAAATCAGTAGACACAATTCAGCAATCCCGCTGAGTTACGAGAAAGGACGACTCATGTCTGATAAAATCATTGTCGTATACAGCTTTAAGCGCGAAGGGTTGACGATTTGTCAACACTCACTCGAGGAAGGAAGTGTGCCAATTGTGGCACAAATTGAGTCATTTCCAGTAACAATGGAATTCGCCCCTGCTGTAGATCCTGAGACAGGTATTGAGACATGTTACCCTACGGTGAACAGTAAACAGGTCTTTTCGAACATGGCTATCATCGTATCCGGTGAGAAATTGGTAAAGAACGAACCGTTCAAGGAGCGCAAACGAAAGTTATTCGAGGGATTGACGGTTCAGGTGAACTTAATTCACCCGAACTTAGAAATCAGACCTGCACGAGAAGATGGGAAGCGTTGCGAGGATTGCGAGTTGTGGAATCGAGAAGTTGGCGTGCAGGAGTTAGAGAAGGTTACGCATGTCTATTCGAACGGGGAAGGCCAGATGGTCAAAGAGATTTGCGAGGCGATGAGCGTGCAGTACGGGAAGCCCCTCATTACGAAGAACAATGTTGGCTACTGCCCCAAACATCAAGAACTGTCGGCAGAGAAAGCTCCTGGTTGCGCGGACTTGGTACCCAAATCTTGAACTTAAACTCCCCCCGGAGAGAAGAGGGTAACATTCATGGTTGATACTGTAAAGAGTCTTTCTGGCGATGCAATTTCAGACGTAGTTACGGAAGAAGAGAAGGCTAAAAACCCCTATTCGGGAGAGGCTCGGATCGTAGTGCCGGACGAGGCTACTAAAGAGGCAGTTCTCAAACGAATCAACAAACTCTACATTTGCGGACATTGTAAATTCTTTGATTTGCGAATGGGGCAAGAGGAGTTCGTGAGTCAGCAGCAAGTTTTTATGATGGCGTTCAATTCGCTCCAGCACGATCCAGCTTGGTACGGGCGCACAGATATGTATGGAGCTTGTCACCAGTGGGATGGTCATATGCCTCACGCCTTCGCACCGATTACGATCCCTTCTCAATTCTTGGATTCTGATCTTCCTCACGACTTGCGAGATCAGCCGAAAGAATGTCCGTACTTCAAATCGAAAAAGCACACGGGGGAGGTAGCAACATCGAGAATGCACTATGTGGGTAAACGACGAAATTACGAGGGATGATGATGCCGATAGAGTTATTCAATCTTTCGGAGGTAGCCTGCTACTGCCTCCTGGCATTTGGGATGAGTTATGTGATTACAGGTTCAGAAATTGGGTATTGGTTGCGGGCATTGTTCTGGCTATCGCTGTCATGGAGTCGTCCGACGAAATACTTTTCGGCGGTAATGAGGTGTCCATCTTGTAATGCCTGGTGGACAGGGTTGGGGATTGGTTTTTTGGTTGGTGGTCATTGGGCGGGAGCAATTCAACTGGCGTTCACTGCATGCGGTTTAACTGCTGTTATTCAGAATGTAGTGGGCGTTGCGGCGGACGAAGATTTCGAAGAAATTTTTAAAGGAGAATAGAGAATGGCAAAGGGCAAAAAGGTCGAGGACGTTTTAACGAAAACAGTTGCAGACATGACGAAGGATGTCAGTGACGCTGTGAAGACTGCAGTAACTATAGCCGCTGCCGGTGGTGACGAGAACACTATCTTGTTGCGGCAATTGCAGCAGCAATACTCAAAAGCTACGCTCAAAATTTACCGCAAAGAAGCTAATCGAGGCGAAGCACTTTTTGTAGTGCTTGAGGGGCAGGATCTCAAGGAGATTGAAGCTGGTGGAGGGCTTGATACGTTGTGCTTGGCTGAGGGTGGTGGTGGTCAGTATATGATTACTATTGTGCCTCCTGGCGCTAATGGCGAATCCAAACGAATTGGACCATTGAATATAACAGGTGCTCCCCCGCGATTAGTTCCCAAATCAAAGGAGTTGCATGATGCCGCACAATTCGGAAACGCTCTTGGAGGAATCCCCGGATTCGGTATGCCTATTACCGGCGCGAATCCTGGGGGGTTGGCGGGGTTTGGTGGTCCCGTTAATCCACTTGCTGGATCAACTAATCAAGTTAGCAAGGGAAACTCGGAGAATACTTTCAAAATAAACGATATTGCAGCTTACATGAGTAAGCAATCGGAGGAAGCATTGAAGGCTCAAGAGCAATCCTCGGATCGAATGATGATGATGCAAAATCAAAATCAACAGCAACAACAGCAGCAACAAATGTTAATGCAGCAGCAACAACGCGAGTCTAGTCAGCAAATGATGGCAATGATGATGGGAATGTTCCAGAATCAAAAACCCGATGTTGCCGCTGCTACTGCTGCAGATACTGAAGTTCAATTGCTCAAAAAAGAACTTGAACAGATGAAGCAGGAACGCCTTCAAGATGAACGATTCCGTGCTCAAGAGCGTCAAATGGAGGAACTCAAACGCACCTTGGAGTTGCAACGAGTTGAGAATACTCAGCCCAAAGGCAATCCCATGTTGGAACTGCTAGTTCCTCTCATGACTTCCCAACAATCACAGTCTCAAGCTCAACAATCTCAATTACTCGAAGTCATGAAAATGGCTAACGAGCGCCCCGGTGAAGATGAGAAGATGAGTAATATCTTCTCGACGCTCACTATGAGTAACCAAGCAACCATGAACATGGTGATGGAGATCGCCAAAAGCGGTTTGATGGGTGGTGGAGATGATCATCCGGTACGAGACGCAGTGCTCCAAGGTTTAGATACTCTGCGCGATCTCGGTGTAGCCGCGCTTAGTCGTGGTGGTGAGGAGGAAGAGGAAGTTCAAGAAGTAGTAATTCAACAACCAACGCCCGAACCAGTTCCCCAAATAGAAGCATCCGAAGCGCTTGGAGCTCTTCCTCCAGCAGAAGAAAAAGCAAATATTCAAGACCAAGACGCATTACTCGATGAAGAAATTGATCGTTTCATGCGCGATGCGGCGTTCCAGCGAATTATTGCTAGTTTGATGAACAGTGATCACGTATCTGAGGCCGTTGCGCGTCTCTACGCTCATGCGGCTTCGGGCAATAAAATAGCTAACCATTGGCTCTCGGCACCTGAAACCGTTACAGCTCAAATCTTTGATGCTTATGAAATGAGCCACCTGGTAGTTATGGGTCCAACAGGTACTGATATTCCTACTAGCGAGGCACTAATCGAAAACATGTATGATTTCGCTGAGTTTGTTCAAAATGGCGGTGATGTGAATAAGTGGGCGAAGACTGGTTACAAACCCAATAAAGGCAAGAAAAAAGACGAAGAAGTTGAAGTCATTGAAACCACTGAAACTGTTACAGAGCCAACTGAGGAGGAGCCCACTACAATTGAGGAACAACCGATTACTGAGGACGAAGAAATAGTCGAACCAGTATCGGAGGAGGCGAATGGATCTTGATCCAAAATCGATACGTGATAAACTGGGCTTGAGCCAGGCTCAATTCTCACGGATCTTGGGTGTACATCCCATGACTGTGACGAAATGGGAGAATGGTAAAGCTAGTCCAGACTCATACCGTGTCATTTTGTTGGAGGCCGCTGAATTGTCTTTAAAGTGTGACCCCAACTTAGGGCCGAAACTCAGAGCCCTACTGGCTTTCGACCATACTGCCGCCGCGCTATGTGCCTTACTTCGACCCTCCCAAAAGCCCGATTACCTATAACTCTAAACTCATATAGGCCAAATTAAGCAGGACCGGATAGTTACATGTGTGACATAACAAGATACATGGAGCCAACCGTACACCCGCATGTCTACACAATGCAAGATCGCGTTGCCCTCATCTCTAAGATGATTGATTCTTCAGTGCGAAAGCCTCAGAAGAATAACGAAGGTCAACAGTATATGTTAAGAGACTTCGTTTTACGTGATGTAGTTAGTGGTACTGCCGATCATGGTGGCAGCGCTGAAAAAGAAGAAGTGCTCCGAGTTTTCAAGTGGGTCAAGAGTGCTATAGCGTATAAGCAAGACCCCAGAGATTATGACTACTACGCCGCTGCCGGACGCACAATCAATGCTCGAGGCGGCGACTGCGATGACCATACCATCCTAATTTGTGCAATGCTCTCGTCAATTGGTTACATCACTGGCGCAAAGGTCGTTGCTGGTGATGGTAAGAGTTGGCATATCTATGCTTTAGTAGGACTGCCTCGCGCCAATCCTACATACGTCCTGGCTTTGGATACCACACAGCCGGGTTCATTTGTAGGATGGGAACCGGATTTAGGCCGATACCGTGCATACGAAATTCAAACGACATTCGCCAATGGTCGTCACTCTCCAATAGTGACTAACCGCTGGGCGGGCAAAGTCCCTAAGTAGGAGATTATTATGGGTAGAGCGTATACGTCTGTAATTCCCCCCGAGTTCCAAGTGCAGGCCACTCAAGTAACTAATGCTGGTGAGCCGAATTACGCACCACTGACTCGTCAGAATTATGGGTCCATCGGGCGCTCCGTAATGGGCTCCAACGATATGCAAGACATCGGCGGTGAGCCGGAAGTCTATAGCGATGAGATGGACCCTCTAGCTTTCGCAAGCCAACAAACAGCTCGGATGGTTGCGAAGCTAAAAAGAGAAACTGCTCTTTCGCAAACTGGAGACATCACCAAGTTAGTTGACCAGACCCACGTTCAATACACAGACATCACAAGAGATGATCAAGTGTCGAACGTGAAGGGAATGCGTTTCACTGGCGACCCGAATACAGTTGGTGAGGCGCTGAAATATCATGGTGACGCGGAACTCGCGAATGGTCAAATCCTCGACGGCGCTGACATCGAAGCCACAATGGACCGAGCGGCAACGGGTATGGATAAGTCCTCTCGTTCGGCGTTGGCACAAGCCCTCGCCCACTTGGGGCCTGAAGCTCTCCAATCGCTTCCCAGCGGAACGATAGCTGGTCTCAACGACGGAGTTCAAATTGCCGGCGCTGGTGGTTTTGCCGGTTTGGTAGTTGAGTCAATCGGTGCAATGGGACCGGTCCGGATGCCGACTAGAGTCAATCCCGGTAAAAAGGGTTTGCGTAAGATGAACGCACGTCAATTCGCCGCCGCTACTCGAGCAGCGAACAAGCGTTCGGCTTCTCTTCGTGCTCAAGGTGCCGGACAACCTTCTTTGCCCGCCGCGAGACGACAAGGCCAACCCAGTGTCACCAATCGAGCAGAACAAGCTCGTCAACAGGCTAAAGCCCAGCGCGATATGCCTTATCGCTCTGCCCAGCGCGAAGCTGCTAAGAAGGACACTGCTTCGGCAGCGTTCATCGCTCTAGCCGCGCAGCGCCATCGAGAAGCACAAGAGAATGCTCGGAAACCCGCCGCGAAGAATCATCCGGCGCAATCCAATTACGAAGATTCTCAAGGCCAGGCGAATACGGTTAATTCCCAGCGCGGAGCCGAAGCCAAGCGTCAAATGCAAATGATGATGAAGCAGGTTCAAGCCCAATTGCAGGCTGCATGGAATCAAATGAATCCATCACAGCGCAAGCAGGCTCAAGCTGCGGTCAAACGTATGTTTGCTAAGTGGCAGAAAATGACTCCGATGCAGCGCCAAAATGCTGTGAAGAACTTCCAACAGCAGCTCCGCAATTACGCGATGAGTTATCAGAAGAAGCAGGGTAGACGAGCCGCGCTCACAGAGGGTACGGTCTACGACAACTCCACGAAGGGTGATGTTGCTGACCTACAAGCTGCTGCCGACGCTCAAAACGGCAACCAGGCTGCACAGCAAACAGTAGCAGCGCAGCAAGCTCAAGCGCAGCAAAAAGCTAAGGTTATGGCCCAACTCACAGCAGCTTGGAATCGAGCAACTGCGAAGTTGACCCCAACTCAGAAAAACCAACTGCGCTCCCAGCTAACGCAACTGCACAAGGTGTGGATGCAACTGACACCAGCGCAGCGTAGGCAAGCCGTCAAAGGCTTTCAGCAGCAAGCAGCTATGCTCTCGCAAGCCGCGAAAATGGCTAAGAAGGGCCGCAAAGTTACGAGCGAAGGCACCAATATGACCGCAGTCGATCTTACCGATACAGGTACGGGTGGTGGTGGCGGTGGTGGCATGAAAATGGCCAATACCACCAATTCCGGTGCTTTCAATCTGTTCTCAACGGGTGGCA
>Ga0207997_1000081_pt1 | contig 42751 bp, 60 predicted proteins | sample AntAceMetag02UKN_FD_184777 | JGI IMG/M metagenome (GOLD analysis project Ga0207997, IMG submission 184777) | Saline lake microbial communities from Ace Lake, Antarctica - Antarctic Ace Lake Metagenome 02UKN (SPAdes) (version 2) | ecosystem: Environmental > Aquatic > Non-marine Saline and... | reverse complement strand
ATTTTATCTTTATAAAAAGCACTGTCGCAAGTAGCACAATAACTTACACCTTTTCCTAAAAATTCTTTTTCTCCTGGAACATTTAAAGTATTCTTTTTTCTTCCTGTTGATAAAATTATTTTCTTTGTAAAATATTCTTTTTTATTTGTATTAATTTTAAAAAAATCTTTTTCTTTATTAATTTTTACAACTTGTTCCTGAACAATTTCTCCACTAAGCTCTTTTACGTGTTCAACTATTTCTTGGGTTAATTTAAAACCAGAAATATTATTTTGGGAAGGATAATTACAAACTTTATGTGCTTCAGAAATTGCCCCACCTTGAAGTTCTCCAATTATTAAAAAATTTAAATTATATCTTGCTGCATAAATTCCTGCTGTTAATCCTGCAGGTCCAGTTCCAATTATTATTAAATCATACATTTTTATTTTACTCATTATTTTCATTTAATAAAATAGCATTTCTTGGGCAAGCTTTTGCAGCATCTTTCAAGCATTCTGTATTTTCATCTTTGATTCTTGCTTTTCCCTCGACTATTTCTATTCCTTCTGGACAAATGTTTTCACAAATTCCACAACCAAGACATTTGTCTTTGTCTATTCTTACCATTATATTTGAGTACTATTTAATCTAAATTAATTATCTCTGCTAATTCTGCTTTTAGAGATTCTTTTGGACGCAAACCAATAAATCCATGAATTATCTTTCCATCTTTGAAAAGTTTCATATTTGGAATACTTTGGATTTGGTATTGGATTGCAAATATTTGATGGTTAGGAATTTCTGTATTAAGTTTTCCTATTTTTAACTTTCCTTCTAATTCTTCAGATAAATCATCTAAAGCAGGAGCCATCATTAAACAAGGTTGACACCAAGGTGCCCAAAAATCAACTAAAATAGGAATATTTGATTTAAGAACTTCTTTCTCAAAATTTTCTGCTGTTATTTCTATTGTTTTTGACATTTTTATTAATTTATGATAACTTTATAATATAAAGAGTATTTAAATAAACCGGTATATGTGAAAATACTTCTATTAATATGAAGTACTCTTACCATTTTTTCAAATCTTTTTCCACTTTATTCATCCAATTGTGAAGTATCTCTAAAATTTGTCGCTTTAATATTGATGTGTTTTTTATAGAATAATAAAAAATATACCCTCCTTTTTCAAGGTTTTTTTGACTTTGTTTTATTAATTCTTTATCATTAATTTTTTTAATAGCTTTTTGAGTTGTTGATAATCCTATTTTAAATATTTTGGATATTTTCTTAGTTGTAAATTCTTTATTCCCATTTTCAATTAAATATTTAATTATGTTAAATTCTGTTTTTGTTAAGTTTAAACTACATCTTATTACTTCATCTAAGTTAAATGTTTTGCATGCAAAATTTATCATTTTTTTATTTTTTCAAAATCTTTTTTTAATGTATTTAACATATTTACATTATAAGTTGCAACAGCTGGATGATAGAATGGGATGATTGTTATTTTTCCATTTAAATTTGAAATTTGTATCGGTTTTCCATGAATCTCACTAATTCCTTTTATTTTATCTTTTAATCCAAATTTATTGAATATAAATTGGGTTGCAAAATTTCCTAAACAGCAAATTATTTTTGGATTTATAATTTTTATTTGTTTATCTAAATATGGGGCACAGGCTTTTATTTCTTCTTGTTTTGGATTTCTATTTTGTGGGGGTCTGCATTTTAAAATATTTGTTATATAAATTTTTTCTCTTTGTAGATTAATAGAATTTAAAAGTTCATCAAAAATTTTTCCTGCTTGACCAACAAAAGGCTTTCCTTGTTTATCTTCATTAAATCCTGGAGCTTCACCAATAAACATGATTTTTGCATTTGGATTACCCTCACCTATTACAGGATTATTCCTTGTTTTGTACAGTTTACATTTATTACATTTCTCAATAGTTTGTTTGAGTTCATCCAATTGTTCTATCATTTTGACTAAAAACTATCTTTTACTTTTCCGATTTTTTGTTTAATCTTAATCCCTTTTTCTTTTAAAGCAGATTCCATGTTTCCCCCGAAATTTCCAGCTATTACTAAATCCACCTTTTTATCTGCAAGCATGTGAGCTACTGACCATCCAGCACCTCCACCACCTACTGCAAAAGGATTTTTAATTACTTCAAGTAGTTTCTTGTCTTCAAAAATAAGATAATATGGTGCTCTTGCTCCTTTTCCACTTATTTCAGAATCTTTTTCTTTTCCTTCTGTTGCTATAGCAATTTTCATTTTTTAACCTCCATTAATTTATTTAATAATATACCTTGTATAAAAGATATAATTATCATAACAAAACTTAAGATTAAAACATATTTCCATCCAAAATAAAAAAAAGCAATAGGTAATAAAGGAATTTTAATAGCCCTATTATATAAAAAACAAGCAATTAATCCGTGATGCAATCCTTTATTTTTTAAATCTGCTAATAAAGGATACCACATATAAATTGGTCCTGTAGATAAAACTCCGCCTATAATTGCAAAAAACCATTTTTTAATTCCTCTTTTTTTAAAATGTTTTATTACAAATTCAGGAGTTACAAAATAATTTGTTAGAGCCATTAAAACAAAAATAAGAATAAAAACAGGAATTATTTTTAAAAATATGTTATAAGCAAAAGATAAACTTGAATAAAAGATATTTTCTTTAAAAATGAGGAAAGAAAAATAAATTATAATTACTATTATTAAAAAATACCAGGATTTTGAAATGTTTTTTAGTTTATTTTTTAATTTCATTTTAAAATAATTTAAAGATTAACACTGTGATTGTTGCTACTACAATAGATAAGAAAAATGCTGTAATGTTTCTTAAAAAAGCAAATCTTTTACCTAATATTGCTGATTCTGCAGGAAGTTGTACAACTCCTACAGTAACCCATGCAACTAAAAAAGCTGTTACAGCAATTAAGCTAATGCCTTGTGTTAATAATTCTCCTCCAAGAATATAACTAGTTATTGAATTTCCTGCAGATACACTTCCAATTAAACTTCCAATTAAGGAATCTAGTAAAAAGTTACCTTTGAATACTGCAGTATAAAATGAAGAAGGTATTAGTATGGATATTAAACTTACTAATAAAATAGTTCCGATTATTAAAGGAAGTGAATTCCAAAGAGATCTTGCTGATTTAATGCTTGCGTATTTCATTTTAATTTAAAATAAGTTTTTTTGCAATTTTATTTGTTTGAAAAATCTTTATTTTATCTTGTTTTTCTAGATTTATATAATCTCTATTATTATCTGCTACTAAAACTCCTGGTCCTCGGGTTATTTCTATTTCTATTTCATCTTTTTCGGAAATTATTTTTAAATCTTGTTTTTTTGTAACATTGTTAAATGCAATTCCAATCCCTTTTTCAAATTCTTTTTTAGTTATTGAATAAAAATAAGCTCCTTGTGAACTTCCATAATTTGTTGCAATGACCAAACCATCCCCAATAAATTCTTTACTAAAATTTTTTGTTTTTATTTTAAATCTTAAAGCTTCAGTAGGCAAACTATTTCTTATGACAATATCATTAACTCCAATTAAACTTCTTGTTTCAAAAGATCCTTTATAAACAGCTTTTAACTTTTTGATTTCTTGAATAATAAATTCTTTTTTATTAAACTTTTCCAAAACTTTTTCAATTTTTGTTTCGTGACCTTTATTACAAGTTGGACTTGCTTTAATTAAAATCTTTGGAACACCAGGGTAAATCCTTTCACTAATTAAAAAAGTTCCATCTCCCCCATAGCAAATAACAATTTCTGGAGTTTCTTTATCATATTCAAATCCTTTTTCTTTTATTTTTTTCTTTAAATCTTCAATTTCCCTTCCAACAACTGCAAATTTCATTTTAATTATAATTTCCTATTTATTTTTTATTCTTTACAAAAAGGACAAGAACTTCTACTCGGAGTTCCTTTAATGCATTTTTCATAAAGTTCTGCATGCTCTTCACTGCAAAAAGCTTTAATAACTTTATCTTTAAGTTCTGGAACTTTTACTTTTGCAAATACTTCTTTTCCTTTTTCAATTTTTTCCCCGCAATATTTGCACTTTTTTTTAAATAAAGTCATTTTAATTAATACTCACACTCTTTATTTAATTTTTCAAGATTTTTAAAATTGTCAATAACTTCTTTAAGTATTTTGTAATTCCCTGTTTTAATTTTAACTTTTTTTTCATTAAATAATTCTATTGCTTTTTTTCCCATTCCTAATGTAAAAACAACGTCTGGCTGAAATTTTACAATTTGTTCTACTGGATTTAAATCACTATTTAGATGATTAATCTTATTTTTTACAATATTAAGTTCTTTTGTTTCTGTTTTATATATTGCAAAATAAGGGCAATGACCGAAGTGTTCACTAAGTTTAGAATTTAATTCTTTATTTTCATTTAATGCTATTAAAATCTTCATTTTATATTTCCTTATTTTATCCTCTTATCATAAGGCTTTGACATTTAGGACATTTTTTATTCATGCAGGGTTGGCCTCTTATTTGAGGTTCTTCATGTCCGCATTTTGGGCATTTACAAATTCCTCCTGGACCTGCAGCTAATCCTCCTCCAAGTCCTCTACCTCCAGACACTTTACCTTGTCTTAATCCAAGTCCTTTTCCTCTTGGTTGTACCATTTTAAAATCACCTCCTTCTATTTTTATTGCTTTACCATTAACTAAAGCATTTGCTAATTTTTTTCTTCCTGTTTTAAGCAGTCTAGATAAGGTTGATTGGGAAATTTTCATTTTTTTTGCAACTTTAGTCTGTTCTAGATTTTCATTATCTATCAACCTTATTGCTTCTAATTCTTCAAAACTTAAAAGGGTTTCTTTTAAATTAATCATTGGGATTCCAATTGGTTTAAAGTAAGTTATGTTTGGTTGAAAGAAAATTCTTCTGGTTCTTCTTGGTCTTGCCATAGTTTATTTAATCCTTTATTTCTTTTAATCTTTTCTCTATTTCTTTCATTTCGTCTTTTAGAACATTTAACTCTTGTTCTAAAAATTGTTTTTCTTGTTTTTCTGGTATAATTGCTGGTTGGACTTGTTGTATTTGCATTGGTTGAATAGCTCTTGCTTTCCATGCAAATCCTCTGCCTCTACCAAATCCTCTTCCAAATCTAGGGTTCATAAAGCCTGGTGCATTAAAACCTGCACAAAACCCCATTTCTCTTCCAGTCATACTTCCCTGTCCTACAGGGCCTGTTTTATCTCCTTGTGGCATTTTATTTTCTCCTATTGTTTATATTTAGTTATGAATACATATTCATAATACTATTTAAATGTTTCGTTTTGAATACTTATTCATAATCCTAAAACATACTTAAGAATTAATAATCAGGCATGTCTTCTTTAGGTGCTTCTTCTTTAGATTCTTCTTCTGGTTTTTTATCTAAAGTTTCTTGGTCTGCTGGTTGTTCTGGTTGTTCATTCATTTCTTCTCCGATATTTTCAGAAGGTTTCAAGTCTTCGTCAGTTATCGAGTTAATCATTTCTTTAAATTCTTGGAAATTTTCTGTAGGAATCCTTAATCCTTTTTTTGTAGGGCCTGTATATCTATCACCTGTAACAAATTCTCTTATATCAACACCAACCCTTCCTTTGTATTCTCTGACCCCAACAACTATCTCAGTTACACTTCCCTGAAATTCTCCTTTGTTTATTTTTCCAATATCTTTTTCCATGTTTTGTTTAAGAATAATTGTTTTTTAAGTATTTTGGTTAATCAACACTAGCTTTAATTATAACAACATCTTCTAAAGGTTTGTCATTTGCATCTTTTGAAACTTTTGCAATTGCATCAACAACTTCTATGCCTTCTATAACTTCTCCAAATGCTGGATGTTTTGTGTCTAAGAAATTATTATCTACTAAATTTATAAAGAATTGACTTCCTCCTGTGTTTGGTCCTGCATTTGCCATTGAGATTGTCAAACGATTATTTTTGTTTCCACCTGCGTGTGTAAATTCATCTTCAATTACATATCCTGGGCCACCCATTCCTGTTCCAACAGGGTCTCCTCCTTGAATCATAAATCCATCAATTACTCTATGAAAAATAGTTCCATTGTAAAACCCTTGTTTAACTAGCTTTTTAAAGTTCTCAGTTGTTATAGGCATGTCGTCATACAATTGTATAGTAATATTTCCTTTGTTTGTTTCAAAAGTTACTTTTGTCATTTTTTGAGTTGGTAATAATGTGATTATAATAAGAAGCAATATTATTGCTATTATAAAACTTATTATAATTTTGTTGTTTTTTGAAATTCTTTTTTTCTTTTTCATTAATCCTTCATCTCAATTTTTATATTAACAGATCTTGGAATTTGCATCCTCATAATATGATGAAGAATTTTTTCGTTTGCAGGGAGATCAATTAATCTCTTATGAATCCTCATTTCATATCTGTCAAAGGTTGCTGTTCCATCTCCGCATGGTGATTTTCTTGTAGTTACTTTGAGTTTTTTAGTAGGCAAAGGAACTGGCCCGCTTATATTAATTCCTGCTTTTTTTGCTATTTCTTTAATAGAATCACAGATAGTATTAAGCGTGTCTATATCTGTGCTATTTAATTTGATTCTTACTTTTGGCATACAGATTAAATTTAAAAATAGTTTAAAAAGTTATTGTTTATATCTTAAAGAATAATAATTCTTATAAATAATTGATTAGTCATTATCCTATGTCAAAAAACACTTTAGAACACTTAGAAGAAAAAGCTTCTGATGATCCAGAGCATAATTGTTCTCATCTTGTATTTAGAGTAAAATGTAAATTACAGCCAAAAGTGTGCATAACCCTCTTGGGCGAGGATGATGATAGATCTTATTTTGCTTGTAGTTATAATAATCCTAAAAAATGTAATAATTATTCGCCTCGTGTTTCTTAGTATCTCAAAACCTTTTTATACTATATTTATCTTTTATATTAAAAGAGGAGAATCATGGAACCTATATTTATTCAATTAGCAATTATTTTGTCTGTAGCTTTTATAGTAGCATATATTGTTAAGTTATTTAAGCAACCTATTATTATAGGTTATATTCTTGCAGGTATAATTATTGGCCCTTTTATTTTAAAATCAGGCGCTGATATGGGCATAATCCATACGTTCTCACAATTTGGGATTGCTTTTTTATTGTTTATTGTAGGGCTTCATTTAAATCCAAAAGTCATCAAAGAAGTTGGAACCTCGTCTTTGTTAATTGGTTTAGGCCAAGTAATCCTTACTTTTGGATTGGGATTTGGAGTTTCAATGCTTTTAGGATTTAATTCAATTACTGGAATTTATATTGGAATAGCCTTGGCATTTAGCAGTACAATTATTGTTATGAAATTGCTTTCAGACAAACAGCACTTAGATTCTCTTTATGGAAAAATCTCTATTGGTATTTTAATTATTCAAGACTTAGTTGCGATAGTTGTTTTAATGATTATCTCTTCTGTTTCAGGAGGAGTTGTATTAGGAAGCTTTGGTTTACAGAGTTTATTAATTGGGGTAGGATTAATTGCATTTTTATTTTTATCTGGATTTTATATTCTTCCAAGATTAATTAAGAGTATTGCTAAGCATCAAGAATTATTATTTTTATTTTCAGTCTTTTGGTGTTTTTTAATTGCAGCTTTATTTGGATATCTTGGATTTTCAATTGAAATAGGAGCTTTAATTGCAGGTATTGTTTTATCTGTTTCACCGTATAGCGTGGAGATAAGTTCTAAAGTTAGACCTTTGAGAGATTTCTTTTTAATCATCTTCTTTATAATTTTAGGATTAAACTTGCCTATTTTAAATCTTGGGTCTGTAATAATTAATGCACTTATTTTATCAGCATTAGTATTAATTGCAAAACCTTTGATATTTATGACTTTATCTGCTTTCTTTAGATATACTAAGAGAACTAATTTCTTAGTTGGAACAACATTAGCACAAATCTCAGAATTTTCTTTAATTGTTCTTATGTTAGGGGTTGCTGTGGGGCATATAACTGCTGAAGTTTTGCATACCTTAACTTTAACTTTGGTAATTACAATATTTCTTTCAACATATATGATAATCTATTCAAAAGCATTTTATAAAAGAGTATATAGGTTTGCTTCTTTGTTTGAGAGAAAAAGGGTTAAGAGGGAAAAAAATATAAAAGAAAAATATAATACTATTCTTTTTGGATATAATAGAATTGGATTTAGTATCTTAAGATCTTTGAAAAAAATTAAGGAAAAATATTTAGTAGTTGATTTTAATCCAGATACTATTACTGATTTAAAGAAGTTTAATATTCCTTGTTTGTATGGTGATGTTGATGATCCTGAATTATTAAAAGAATTGCCATTAGATAAAATAAATATGGCTGTTTCAACTGTTCCAGAATTTGAAACAAATGTTTTGTTAATAGAAACAATAAGATTAGTAAATCCAAGAGCAATAATTATTGTTAGAGCACATTCAATTCAAAAAGCAATGGATTTATATGACGAAGGTGCTAGTTATGTTCTAACTCCACACTTTTTAGGGGGAGAGTATGTTGCAAAGATGATTAAGGATTTAAAAATGAATAGAATAGATTATAAAGAAGAGAAAATAAAACATGTTAAGATGCTTAAAGATATTGCAGAAAAAGGGCACGAGCACCCTGAAGTTGAGAGAAATTAATTATTGAGCTGGTTGTTCTACTGGTTTTACTTCTTCGTCATTTAAATTAAATATAGAAAATATAAACTCAAATATTCTTAGTATGATTTCTAGAGCAACTATAAAAATTAAATAAAATACTATATGGGTGATAAATTGAGGAAGCTCACTTATTTGTGAAATTATTCTTCCCATGTCAAAGAAATTAGGATTAATTATTGAAACACCTAAAAGGGTAAAAGGGACAAGTTTAGCGAGGTCTTTAGATAAATCTTCATTATAATAAGCAGTCATTCTAATTGCAGCAATAATTGTTGCAGAAATAATTAGCAAGCTGTTTACAGGTAAATTTTCAGTCAATACCAGTAAAAAAAGTGTAAATATTAAAAACCAAAAGAAAATTAAAAATGGTAAAATAATAATATATTCTAATAAATAAAATAAACCTGCAAACATTTTAGCCAGGGCAGGATTTTGAGATTTGTTATATTTGTTAAGATTTAATTCTAAGAGGTTTTTAGTTGCAATCCATCTATAAAATTTCCATATAAAAACAGCATAAATTAAAATTAAAAGAGCTAATAAGAAAAATGAAATAAAATGTTGTGCCCACTGTGGTAAAGACGCTACAAATAAATTATAAGCTTCTGTAATTCCTGTTTCAAGAGCCATTGCTCACCTCAATAGAATTATAGGGTAATTGATATTTTTAAAGGTTTGGAGAAGATTTAAATATAATATTTCTTTAATGAAAATATGATTGATATAAAACTGGTGAGGGAAAGTCCTGAATTAGTTAAAGAAAATATAAAAAAGAAACATCAAAGTGAAAAACTTGTTCTTGTTGATAAAGTTATAAAGTTGGATACAGAATGGAGAAAACTGAAATATGGGGAAGATGGATTACGAAATGAAAGAAATAAAATTTCTAATGAGATTAATCAAGCTAAAAAAAATAAAAAAGATGCTAAAGATTTAATTAAAAAAGCAAAAGAAATTCCTGGGAAAATTGAAAAATCTCAGGTTAAAAGAAAAAAGTTAGAAAAAGAGATAAATAGTGTTTTGTCTAAGATCCCGAATATAATTCATAAAAGTGTTCCAATTGGAAAATCAGATAAAGAAAATAAAGAGATTAAAAAGATTGGCAAACCAAAGAAATTTAATTTTCCGATTAAGAACCATATAGAACTTGGAGAAAGTTTAGGTATTTTGGATTTTGATACTTCTGCAAATACTTCTGGAAAAGGTTTTTATTATCTAAAAAATGAACTTGGTTTACTAAATCAAGCTTTAATTAAATTTGCAGTTGATAAAATGGTTTCTAAAGGTTTTACATATGTGGAAACTCCTTTGATGTTGAGAAAAGAAGTTATTGATAAAGTAGCTGATTTACATGATCAAAAAAATCAAATTTATAAGATTGAAGGTGAGGATTTGTATCTTATTGGGACTTCTGAACATTCCCTAATTGGAAGATTTATTAACCAGCTAATTCCAGAAGAAAAACTTCCTATAAAAAATACTTCTTATTCAATGTGTTTTAGGAAGGAGATTGGTGCTCATGGAATAGAAGAAAAAGGCTTGTTTAGAACTCATCAGTTTAATAAAATAGAAATGATTGTTATTTGTAAGCCAGAAAATTCAATGAAATTCTTCGAGGAAATGAGAGATTTAAGTGTAATTCTTTTTAAGGAACTGGGAATTCCTATAAGAATTTTGGAAATGTGCTCAGGAGATTTAGGAGAACTAAAACACAAACAAATAGATGTGGAAGTTTGGAGCCCAGTTAGAAGAGAATATTATGAGGTGGGTTCTTGTTCAAATTTAACAGAGGCTCAAGCAAGAAAGTTAAAAATAAGGGTTCAGAAAAAAAATGGGGAGAAATATATTCCTCACACTTTAAATAATACTGTTATCGCAACTTCGCGTGCAATGGTCGCTATTATGGAAAATAATCAACAAAAAGATGGGAGTATAAAAATACCTAAGGTATTATGGAAATACATGGGTGGAAAAAAAGTTATAAAAAATGATTGAAGATATAATTTTAGGATAAACAAGAGAATGAGAAATAAAAAAGGATTTGATAAATGGTTTTTATTAACTTGGAAGAAAATTTTGATAATTATTGTAGGGTGGTTTTTAGCTGTAATTTTGCATAATCTTTTTTATGCATTGAGTGAGATATCTGGTAAGAATCTGGCAATAGGAGAAGTTTTTTTCTTTCTTATTGCTGTGATTATTATTCCCTTATATTTTATTATGTGTTTAGTTTATAGTTTAATTAAAATGATAAAGGATAGGACCCTTTTTGAAAAAGAATTTATTATTAAATTTCTTATAGCTATTATTCTTGGAGCTATTGCAACTTTGCTCGTAATAAAATTTAATTTTATTAATCCTGAAATGGGTTTTGTATTAACTGTTATATTTATTATGTTTACATTTATTTCTTATAATTTAATTAAATTGATTAAAAGGAGGTGAATGAAATGGTAAAATTTGGAAAATTACATCTAGTTAAATTTGGATTAGCAGGGGGATTTATAACAGTAATTTGTGTGTTTTTTACAGGATTAGCAATTTTAATTGGACCAGGATTTGTTCCTAGCTTAACAAACTTTTTTACCCAGATTTATGGAATCTTTGGATTAAAAGCTAATTTATTTGCAGTTATCCTTACATCAATTTTAAGCTTTATAGATGGATTTATTCTAACATGGATATTTGCATTATTGTATAATAGATTGCTTTGATTCCTTTATAGTTAATTTTTTAAACTAATTTTTATATCAATAGTCATGCCCACGTGGTCTAACGGCTATGACTCATCCCTGTCGTGAAGATGAAACAGTTTCAATATGGTTTCAGATTCACAGAACGGATGTAACCCGGGTTCGATTCCCGGCGTGGGCGTGTAAGAGGTTTTTTAAACTTCTAAAATTAATTATATCTTATTGGAGGAAAAAATAATGAAAGGAACAGTAAAGTTTTTTAATGGTGAAAAAGAATTCGGATTCATAGCTGGAGAAGATGGAAAAGAATATTTTGTGCATAAAACAGGCCTTGAAGAAGGTGTAACTATTGATAAAGATGATTCAGTTACATTTGAAACAGAAAAAGGCGACAGAGGCATGAAAGCAGTTAAAGTTAAAAAGCAAAAATAAATCTAGCATTAATCTTATGTTAACTTAACCATAAGTTAAAGAGAATATAGTTTGAATAATCACAAAAGCCCACCTTTTTTAACAAAAAGTTAGAACCCTGGCGTGGGGTGATCAAATTCTAAAACCTTATAAACTCAAAAGTTTGGTTATTATATAACAAAAGTTAGTAAGTCTTGAGCAACTAAAAACGTCTTAAATAACTTACGCTCAAGAAATATTTCTTGAAGATTATTTTGTTAAAGGCCATACAGGCTAAAATTTAGAATGGAAAAGTTTACGAAATTAGGATTAAGTAAAGAATTAACAGATGTTTTAGAACACTCTGGTTTTAAAGAACCAACTGAAATTCAAGAAAAAGCGATTCCTTTAGCATTAGCTGGAAAAGATATTATTGGTGAATCTGCAACAGGAAGTGGAAAAACATTAGTTTTTGCATCTGCGATTATTGAAAACTTGGAACCAAACAAAGGAATTCAGGCATTAATTTTAACTCCTACAAGAGAACTTGCAGAACAAGTTGCAACTACAATAAGAAATTTTAGTAAAGATGAAGCTCTTAATGTTCTATCTGTTTATGGGGGCGTAAGGATTGAACCCCAAATAAAGAAACTTTTCACAACAGATGTTCTTGTTGGAACTCCTGGAAGGATTTTAGACCATATTGAAAGAAAAACCTTAAGATTAGATAATATTAATTTTCTTATTTTAGACGAAGTTGATAGGATGTTAGATATGGGATTTAGTAAGGATGTTGAAAAAATAATTAACAAATGTCCTGAAAAAAGACAGACCATGTTATTTTCAGCTACAATCTCTGAAGATATAGCTTATTTAGCTCAAAAATACACCAAAAACCTTATTGAAGTATTTGTAGAATCCCATGTAGACCCTTCCAAATTAAAGCAAATTTATTACGATGTTCCAGATAATAAAAAATTCTCATTATTAGTTCATCTATTAAAACAAGAAAAAAATGATTTTGTTTTAGTTTTTTGTAGTACACGAAGAAATGTGGATGTTGTCACAAACAATTTAATAAGGATTGGGATAAAAGTAAAAGCTATTCATGGGGGTCTTGATCAAAAAAAGAGATTAAGAATTTTAAATGAATTTAAGGATGAGGGAAAAGGGGTTTTAGTTTGTACAGATGTTGCTGCACGTGGTTTAGATATAAATGCCGTAAGCCATATATATAATTATGATCTTCCCACAGAATCAAAAGATTATCTTCATAGAATTGGAAGAACTGCAAGGGCTGGAAAAGAGGGAAAAGCAATAATTCTTTTGGCTAGTAGAGATTATGAAAAATTTGGAATTTTGATAAGATCAGAAGAATTTAATATCAATCTTGAGAAATTGCCTTGGCTAGAAATTATTAGATTACAAATTCCCCCTAGAAGAAATAGATATCAGTCTAGTAGAGGAAGTGGGAGAAAAAGTTCAAGCAGGGTTCCAAAAGGGAGAGGGAAAGAAGATTCAAGAGGCCATGTTAAAAATAAACCTAGAAGGCATGATTGGAATGGCCCAAGAAGAAGTTCAAATAAAAAGCCATATGGAAGAAAACCAAATTTTCGAAGAAGTTCAAATAAAAGAATAGGTAATTCTAGAAATTTTAGTAGAAAGAAAAGATAGGAAAAGGATATTGGGCAATTGGATTTATAATATTAAGGGGGGATTAAAAACATTATTTTTCTTAAACAAAACTTATTTAAACCATAAAATCATATGAATATTACTTAACTTCGGTTAAGGTTATCTGACTTCGGTTAGATAAGGAAAGATATGAATTTCGGTTTATGTCTTTCCACTTATTTTCCTTTATAATTCTAAAAAATCCTTAAAAATAGAAGTGAGTAAGTCTAAAAGAATTAATCTCAGCGTGGGCGTTGATTTAATAAACACATAATTCTTTGCTAATTCATGGCGACAAAGAGACAAGCACGTTCTACAAAGAGATTAAAGAATATTAAAAAGCAAAGGGGCAAGTATCCTTTGCTGTTGGAGAAAGTAATTGAAATTTCAGATATTGTTTTGGAGATTCTTGATGCTCGGTTTCCTAAAGAGATGCAAAATAAAGAGATTGGGAAGTTAATTGAAAAAAAAGGTAAAAAGATAATTTATGTTTTAAATAAATCAGATCTTACACTTAAAAGAGATAAGAGGTTGAACCCGCGAGTTTTTGTTTCGTGTAGAAATCAAAAAGGTGTTGCTGAATTAAGAGATAAAATTAAACAAGAGGCAGCGAAGGTAAAAAAAGAGGGAACATATAATCGTGTTCAAGTAGGAGTTATTGGGTATCCTAACACTGGAAAAAGTTCTTTGATTAATCTTTTAATTGGAAGAAATTCTGCGAAAACAGGGTCAGAGGCAGGCTTTACAAAAGGTATTCAGAAATTAAGGTTAAGTGAAAATATACTTTTATTAGATTCTCCAGGAGTTATTCCTGCTGATGATTATTCTATGACAAGTGAGGAGAAAATTGCTTTACATGTAAAAGTTGGCGGAAAATCATATACTCAAGTTAAAAATCCAGAGATTGCACTTAATGAAATTGTAAAGGACAACAAAAAAGCATTGGAAAAATTTTATAAGATTGAATTTAAGAATGCAGAGGATTTAATTGAAAAAATAGGTAAGAGAAAAGGATTTTTGAAAAAAGGTGGTGAAGTTAATTCTGACAGAGCTGCAAGGGCGGTTTTAAAAGATTGGCAATTGGGGATTATCAAAATATAATGAAAAAGAAATGGTATGTTTATATTCTTGAATGTGGTGATGGTTCGTTTTATACTGGTGTGACAAATAATATTGATGCTCGGATAAAAGCTCATGTAGAGGGAAAGGGAAGCAAATATGTTTACAACAAGGGTTTTAAGAAACTTCTTCGAACTAAACAATGTAAAGACAAATCAGAGGCATGTAAATGTGAATATGTAATAAAACAATTGCCTAGAAATAGTAAATTGAGTTGGTTTGATTGATTTGGTTTAAATAATTAATGGCAATGAGTCATCTTTAAAAAGCTCTTTTCATCCTACTTTTTATGCCTCAGAAGAGAATTATACTAAGACCAGAAGATAATGGAGATGAACCTCCAGATGGTTTAGATGCAGCTTTGCCCTTTAAGAGACTTGGAATTCTTAATCCTGCTGTTGTTCAACATGGTCCTTTTGTATATTTGCTTTCTAGATTGAATTATAGTGGTAATGGGGTAAGTAAGTCATGTATTGTTAGGAATGCTGTTTTACTTGAAGGAAATTCAGTGAGAATTTTTAGAGATAAAAAAGGATATCCAATTGAAGAATTAGTCTTGTCTCCTGAATCTCCTCATGGACAGCGAGCTGTTGAAGATATGAGGGTTGGTTTTATGAAAGGGGAAGCACCTTTACACGCATTTTTAGTTCATTATAATGGTATTGATGCTAGAACAGAGTATCTGAGAACAAAAGAAACAGAGCCTTTTAATTTATTAAAGTGGGATAGGTTTGGTATTTACTTCCCAAATATTTCCTTAGAAGAAGCTATTGATTTAGCACCAAATAAAAAATATAGAGATAATTGGACTGAAAGATACAATATGATTAAAGAAGAGGGTAATCAAGGAAAACAGGAAATTTTAAATAGAATATACAAAAATCCTGTTAGTCCATTTTTAGGAACTAAAGATTGTGGATTATTTCCCAAAAAAATTAAAGGAAAATATGCAATTAATATTAGATTACTTCCAGATATGCAAATTATTTATGTCAAGGATTTTACGGAATTAGCTAAACATGAATTTTGGCAGGAAACCATAAAGAATTTAGAAGACCATCTTTTATTGGAGAGAAAATATGATTGGGAAGAGAGTCATATTGGTTTGAGCTATTCTCCCTTTGAAACTTCTGAAGGTTTTGTAATCCCTTCTCATGGAGCAATTATGAACCCTGAGAGAGACTATAAGTTTGGACTAACATTAGTTGACAAGAATAATCCTCAGAAAATACTTGGGAGAACCAAAAAACCAATTTTAGAAGCCACAGAATCATGGGAAAGTAATGGTATTGTTAGTGGAAAAGTTGTTTTTCCAACAGGTCATGCTGTTTGGGATGGTTATTACCATATTTTTTATGGGGCAGGTGATAGGTATATTGGGCATGCCACAATTACTGAACAAAGATTGTTAGATAATTTTAATTAATAGATAAAGGTGTTCTTACTTCTGGCTGTCTTGGTGGGCGTAATCCTTATATAATCTCATTCCTAAAAAATGTTATGGGAATATTTGATTTTTTTAGAGAATTAGTTAAGAAAAAGAAAGTTGAAGAGATTATTATTGAAAAGCTTGCTTTTTCTGATATTGAAAATCGGATTGAAAATAAAACTAAAGAAAATGAGCTTAAAGAAAAGGAAATACTTGCTATAATTAGGGAAAAAATTAGAAAGTTTACTAGCGAGCTTAGAGAAAAGATAGTTGTTTTAGAATCTTTTGATGTTGAATCAAAAAAAGAAAAAGACAATATTAAGGGAATTGTGAATAATAGTAGAAGAGATTATATTATAGCAGTTGAAAATTTTTTAGAAAACTTAAACAATTTAGAAATGAATAAGTTTGAAGAATTTACAAAAAAAATAAATAAGATTTTTCTTGATTTTAATAAAAGCTCATATAAAAATTATGAAAGGGCTACTATTTTAATTGGAAAAGAGATGGCGAGTATAAAAGAAGGGCTAAAAGTTTTTTCTAAAGAACTTATAAAAACTTTTGATAAAAGTAAAGAAGTTTTAGATTCTTTTAAAAGAACCTCCTTAATTAAGTCAAAATTAGAGATGATTCTTTCCATTGATGGGATTCTTGAAAGAATTAGTGAAACAATATTATCTCTTAATGAAAAGATAAAGAGTAAAGAGGAAGAAAATAAAAAACTTTTGGAAGAAGTAGAAAAAATTAAGAAGAGTTCTGATTATTTGGAAAGTTTGATAACTCAAAAAAAGATTGAATCTTTAAAGCAAGAATTAAAAAATGATATTTTTAGGTTAAAGCAACTTATTGATTTTAAGGCCTTGGCTAATTTTTTCCACATAAACCAAGAACAAATGAATATTTTAAAAAATCATAAAGAAGATTTTTATACAAACTTTCAAAAAGACAATGGAAAAATGATAATTGATTTTTTAGATGAAGCTAAATTAAATAATAATACAATTTTAGAAAAAGTAAATTTAATCAGAACCAAAATAGAAGAAATTTCAAATTATGAAAGAGAGATTAAAGAAGATGAAACCAAAAGATTATACCCTAAAATAAAAGAAGTAATTATGGAAATTGGTAATTTAAAAATTGAAAAAGTTAAAGAAGAAAAAAGAGATGAAAAGCTTAAGGAAAATAAAAAAGAATTGGTTGATTTATTAAAACAAGAACTTGATAAGATGAATTTGGAATTGGTTTGATTTTTGTTTTATTTAAAGGATTTACTTAAATTTTCTTTCCAAAAAGAAGGCAGAGAATTTGAGACAAACCCTTGAAAACTACCTGAATAAATATGTGTTGCTCCTTCAACTTCTTCGAATTTCTTAAAAGATTCTCCTGTTTCCTCGTATATCTTTTGGATTATCTTTCTTTCAAATTCTGTTTGGAGTAAAGAAGAAGGCTTTAAAATAAGGAAATCTGCTTGCCTTAAAATATTTACTTCAAGATTAGAAGAGTTTTGTGAAATAAAAAGTATGCTTAGGTTTTTATGTCTAGCAATCATTATTAACTGACTCAACATTTTATTTGCATTGCTCATAGAACTTCGGGAATTAAATAACACTCCTCCTTCGTCAATCAATACAAAAGAATCATTTTCTAATTCAGAAATATCTGAAACTCCTTTTATCCAATAAGGTAATTCATTTTCGTTGAATCCAATAGCAAAACATTTTTTCTTGTGTTTTGCATGAAAATTTTCTAAAAATTTAATTCCAAAAGCTGTTTTTCCAGAACCCCTTGCTCCAAGAATGATTCCTATCTGACTATCTGATTCATATACTTTTTCTAACCATTTGTTATAATTTCCTGAAATAATTTCTAAAACATTAAACTCATTATATTCTGAAGTCATTAATTCTCTTTCTTTTTTTATTTTCTTTTTCTCCCTTCTTTGAGAACTCTTCTTACTTAAATTATAAATTCCTTTGCTAATGTAATAGGGGGTTTTAATGACAAGTAATAAACCTTTTCCAATATATCTTGCTGTTGAAGTCTTTTTTCTCTTTTTTTCCATCTTAAGCAAAAAGATTAGAAGATTATAAATTTATCTTTATAGAATTTTTTTAATTTATATTGTTATGTTTCTGACGACTGAAAGGAGGAGAGGGCATATTAGCATCACAATTATCTTTAAAAAGTATTTTAATAATTAAATTTTATGATTTCATGGTTTGAAAAACACAATGCATTGTCTTGGGCAATTACAATTCTTATTGCTATATTTATATTTTATTTTTCAATGTTAACTTTTGAAGGTGTTGGTGGTGATGGGGGAATTAAAAATTGGATGTCAATTGTGTACCACATTGTTATTTTCTTTTTTCTTTCTTTATTTTTGTTTATTTCCCTGATTAAAGGAAAATCAAATTCTAAGTTATTTTTATTTGTTATACTGGTTTTGATATCTTATGGTGTTCTTGATGAAATTCATCAATTTTTTGTTCAAGGAAAATTTTGTACTGTGGTTGATGTATTTTTTGATTTAATAGGGATTTTATTTGCTTTTATGGTTTATTTAATTTTATTGAAGCAAAAAAAGTTGTGATAAATCAACACAAACTTTAAAAGAGTGTTTTACGTTTTTGAAATAATTAAAATTGGTGAATATATAATGGAAGAAGAAAAAAAGCAAACTCAAGAGATTCCTCAAGAGGCTCCTGAAGAAGCTGCTCAAGCTCCGACTACTCCTCAAACTCCAGCTCAACCAGCTGTAACAGAGGAAGTTCCAAAGTTACCAGATCAACCAGAAGGAACAGGAGAAGCAACTCAACCAGAGCAAGCTGAATCTGCAGAACCTCCAGCACCACTTCCAACAGAAGTGCAACAAGCTGAAGAAAAACCTGCAGAACCAGCAAAAGAGGAACCTACAGAACAAGCTTAATAACTAAGATTATTTTTTATTTATTTTGTATTAATAAGATTTATATATTTCCTCAATAATTTATATCTATGAATTGGAAAACTATTTTTGGATTTATTTTTCTTTTAATAGTTGTAGGTTTGCTTGTTGTTTATTGGTTTATTCCTTTAGACAGTTCTGAATTTTTTGTAAAAAACAGAGAAACTAATTTTAGTCTAGGTAATAACAGTGATATGCAGTTTTATGAAAACATGAGGTTCCCAACTTCAGAAATTTCATACAAAATTTATGATTGCACTTTACAAAAACAAGACGATATGAAAAGAGGTTTTGAGATTGTTGAGAATTTAACTATTTTAAATTTTTATTCTGTAAGTTCTAATGAAGAGATTTCTATAACGTGTTCAAGTGAAAATAGAATGGAAGAGGGAATGTTTATTGCAGGAGAAGGAGGACCAACAAACATAACTCAGGGAGACAATTTTAATGTTATATTCCACGGAACAATTTTATTAATTAAAGATTCAAAATGTGTTAACCCAAATATAGCCATGCATGAATTATTTCATGTTCTTGGATTTAAGCATTCAGAAAATCCAAATAATCTAATGTATTATCTTAGCAAGTGTAATCAACAGATTAGTGAAGATATGGTAGATTTGATAAATGAATTATATTCTGTTCCAAATTATGCTGATCTTTCTTTTGGAAATATTTCTGCTACTATGAATGGAAAATATCTTAATGCAAACTTTACAATTAGAAATTATGGACTTAAAGATGCGACTTCAAGTCAAGTGAAGATTTACGCAGACGGGAAGAATATTAAAACAGTGGATTTAAAATCAATTAACATTGGTTATGGGAGGTCTATTAGTTTGCAAAATGTTTTTGTTACACAATTAAGTGTTGATGAATTGGAAATTATAATAGAAACAAGTTTTCCAGAATTAGACAAGGAAAATAATAAAGTTATTCTGGAAGTAAAAAATAGCTAGTCATCAAGTTCCATAGAGTCTATATCTTGATCTAACCGGCTTTCTTCATCTTCAGGTATAGCAAACTCTTTGTCCATTTTTATTAACCTCTTTTTATTTGCCTTTTTAAGAAAAAATTAGTTTTTAAATATATCTATATGTGAAAGATTATTTAGGGAAAGTGTTTTTGGGAAGATTGTGATTTGGGGTTGGGAATATGAAATTCCTCCACCCTAAACCGATTAAAAGTGTTCAAGGGGAGAATCAAGGAAAATAAGGATAAGGTTTTCTAAAATAAAAAATCCCCGCACCCAGATTCGAACTGGGGATTTCCCGGGTTCTATTGAACATTTGGCTTATCAGATTTCACAGCAATTCCATATGGAATCTCCACCCTAGTTTTTTGTTTAACTACAGCCAGGCGCTCTAACCACTGAGCCATGCGGGGTAAAATTAATAGAATTATCTCACTTTTAAAAGTTCTTATTTTCTTTTTGCAGAGATTGTGTATCCAATTTTACTAACTAGATTTGAAGAATAACCATCGGAAATATCTTTCCATAATTTTTCATTTACTTCTTTTAGCATATTTACTACTTCATTACTAATATCCTCTAACCTTCCTGTATATTTAAGATCGTGCTGGAATCTACCACCAATATTTAGTGTTTTAATTTGTATAGATGCTTTTCTTTTTCCCATTTTATTCTTCTTCATCTTTGGTTCTTTGCTCTGCCATAAAAAATGCACGGTTGGATTGCTCTTCTTTAATCTCCCCTTCTCTTTGAAAGATTGCTATTGCAGAAGGTAAAGCAAACTTACCTAAAATACCAACTTTAGAATAAATTATATATGATATGACTCTTATTTCTCCTGTTTCTAATTTTTCAAAATTCCATTCAATTCTTTTATTGGCTTCGTCAACTTTTGTTGGAGTTTCTCCCCCAAACTTTTCATAAATTTTCACTAATGACGGAAGTCTGTCGATAATCTGAACTTTTTCAATATATTTTTTAGCGTGTACAAATAAAGAAACTTTTAATGCAAATTCTCCCCCTTTAGCTTTAACAAAAGTTACTTTTTTTCTTAGATTCATATTTCTTTTTGAGAATTTTTTAGCAAACACAACTATTGCCACAATTAAGAATATTATTAAGAAAGGTATAAACCAATTTGTTCTTACTGAAATCTTTAAAGATTCTCCTGGTTTTATTTCCCTCACCCAAGAATAATAAATTTTCAGACCTTCTCTTTCTACAATATCTGGTTCTGGACTAAAACTAGTAAATAATCTAGAAACAACATTTTTTTTAATAACTGTTTCTGAAGAAGCAATGATATTCCCCTCATTAATTTTTTCAATTATTTTCTTACTGATTATAAATCCTGATTCTTTTCTTATTGTTGTTACAATATCTTTTTCTACAAATTTTATAACTCCTTCAACTTTTGAAGTCTTATTTTTTGTTGTTAGTTCTGCCTTTAAAGTATAAAAACCAGCTATAATCTTTTTGTAATCCTCTTGATTTAAATCAACATAAAAATTTTGTCTTTGGTTTGGACCTAAAGAAAGATTCTCTTCGAATTCAAAAAAAGGAGAAGAAAATTTGGCAGTAATAAAATCAAAATCAAAATTTACTTTATTATGAATATAAACTTCTAATTCTTTTGTATTTGGATTTATTTCTCCAGAACCTATTTCAAATGCCTCTTCTAAATTTATTATTCTTACTGTTAATTGCTTTTTTATTTCTGTTTTATCTATCCCCCTAATAAACAAGTCAAAAGTTGAGAATCCTGTTCTTAAGCTATAAGTAGGTAAAATTTTGACTTTGATATGCTTTGTTTCTCTGTTATTAATAGAAATGAGCTCTTTTGGCTCTTCTAATAAGGCAAAGAAAGTATAAAATTCAAACTCATCTGAAGTACCATTGTTTTTTATTGTTAAGTCAAAAGTTACAGGAGTATTTATATCTAAAATCATTATCTCATTTTCACTGGTTTTTTGAATATCAAGATTTATTGCTGAAATAGCAGGTAACATTAAACCTATTAATATTAATATAAATATCTTTTTCATGTTAGAAATAATTGAGATTTCTATTTAAAGATTTCTGTGTTAAAATTGTTATATAAAAATTTATAAACTAGTAATTAATGAAGATTTTATGAATTTTTACAAAGCAAAAGACGGAAATACATATGATATGAATGAACTAATAGATTGCTAGAAAATAAAGATTCTAAATACAAGGATTTTTTCAAGAATTTACCTGAAGATTTTTTTGATTTATTACCTTTAGATGTTAAAATAGAATTAGTCAATAATAGTAATTATAAAGCTTTTAGTAATAGCTTAAAACATCAGAATGAACTTCTTTTTTATCTTTTACCCTCTAAATCAAGGTAAGCTTTAGCTTGCGAAAGAAACTCATCACAATCAGATATTAATTTTTCTTCAAATTGTTCTATTCTTGAAGGAATTACCCACTTTTCATATATACTTCTCAAGAATTTTTTATGAGCAGTAACTTCAAATTTACTGTCATAATCTCTTATTAAAGTTCCTGTTACTTTTATTTCTACAGAACCTTGATTTGTTTTTATTTTTACTCCTCCTTGAGTTGTCTCTACTTCTTTTAATCCTAAAATCCTGAATACTGCTTTAACTTCAAATTTAAAATAATCAGTTACTTTTCTTACTCCAATCCACTCAATATCAATATCTTTTGAATCTCCTTTTAATTTTTCAACATATTTTGTTTCTGCGACATCTAATGCTGTTTCTTCTTTTAACCAATCATAACAAAATTTATAGAAATTTTTGAAAGACACAATGCCATCGTATTTCATTTTACTTGAGAAAATTTTATCTTTTTCTGCCATGATATAAAGAATAAAATCTGATTTAAATATTTATCTAATTAGAATTTTTGTTATTTTTACTTTCTACTTCTCTTAATTTGTTTTCTAAAGAATTGATTTTCTTTTCTAATTCATCTTCTACCTTATATCCTAATTCTCCTATAAAATATCCTAAAACATATCCTCCTGTTCCAGAAATTGTTCCTAACTCCCAATTCCTTTGTTCGATTCCGAGATAAATCCCTCCTAAAAGAGATACTCCTTGAATTGCCTTTCCAACAATAGCATAGATTATAGAACTAATCATAAGATTCAATTAATGTCTTTATTTTATAAATTTTATTGTGTTTTAATTATCTTAAATCACATAGAATCAGCACATGAGAGACAAACCATCATCCCATCTTCTTTAACTAAAAGACCTTGATTTCCACATTCTGAACATATACCTTCTGTCATGGTTCTGCTTTTTGATTTTTTTACTCTTTTTAACTTTTGAGTTTCTTCTTTAATTTGCGCGAATTCGTCTAACTCTGGATAATATTCTGGACTAAAGCTTAAAATATCTTTTGCAGTTAACATTCCAACAAGTTCTTTTTCTTGAATAACTGGAAGCCTGTCAAACTTTAATTTCTTCATCTTGCTTAAAACTTCTTTGATTGTGGCAGAAGGTTTTATTGTGGCTATTTTCTTAGGGGAAATATCTATTGCTTTTATAGTGGAAAGATCTGCTTTTGACTTTTTTACTAATGCCCATAAAACATCTTGCCGAGAAATGAATCCTACTAATTTTTTTCCATCAATAATTAAAAGGCTTCCTACCTTTTTTTTAACCATTTTCCTAGCACATTCTAAAAGATTTGTTTCTGGTTTGATTGTTACAGGTTCACGAGTCATAATGTCTGCAACAATTATTCTTTTCATGCTTTTATTAGGGTCTTTTTACTTATAAACCTTATTTACCACTTTAAGATATATTGTAAAATATAATAATGCTTAAATAAAGTGTTTGTGAGATAACTAATATGCCAGACAAACCAGTTGTTCTTATGCCTGAAGATATTCAAAGAATCATGGGAAAAGATGCTCAAAGAAACAATATTTTGGCTGCAAAAATGGTTTCTGAGGTTGTGAAGACTACATTAGGTCCAAAAGGAATGGATAAAATGCTTGTTTCTCCTACAAATGATATAATTGTTACAAATGATGGAGTGACAATTCTTAATGAAATGCAAATAGAACATCCTGCAGCTCAGATGATGGTAGAGATTGCAAGAACACAAGAGAGCGAGGTTGGGGATGGGACAACAACAGCTGTTATGATTGCTGGGAAATTATTAGAGAATGCAGAAAAATTATTAGATATGAATATTCATGCAACTGTTATTACAAAAAGTTATAAACTTGCAGCTGACAAATGCCAAGAAATATTAAAAGAAATTGCTTTTAGGATAAATTCTTCTGATGAGGAAATTTTAAAGCAAATTGCCATGACTGCTATGACTGGTAAAGGTGCTGAAAGCTCAAAAGAAAGATTTGCAGATATTATTGTTAAGGCAATTAAACAAATTGAATATGAAGGTAAGATAGATATTAATGATATTAAAATTGAAAAATCAAAAGGAAATGGAATTAAAGATACTGAATTGATTTCAGGAGTTGTGTTAGATAAAGAAAAAGTTTCACATGATATGCCCAAAATAGTTAGAGATGCGAAAATTGCATTGATTGATTTTCCCTTGGAATTAAGAAATCCAGAAATTGATACAAAGATTTCAATTTCTTCTCCTGAACAATTACAGAATTTTATTAATCAAGAAGAAAGAGATATAAAAGAAATGGTAAATAAAGTTAAAGATTCTGGAGCTAGTGTTTTGTTTTGCCAAAAAGGAATTGATGATTTTGCCCAATATCTTTTATCTAAAGAAGAAATCTATGCTTGTAGAAGAGTTGCTAAAAGCGATATGGAAAAGATTTCAAAAGCAACAGGTGGAAAAATAGTTAGTAATCTAAATGAGTTAACTCCTTTTGAATTAGGAGATGCTCAAATTGTTGAAGAAGTTAAAACTGGAGACGATGTCTTTACACATGTTAAGGGCTGTCAAAATCCAAAAGCACTGACAATTTTAATTCATGGAGGAACAAGTCATGTTATTGATGAGATTGAAAGAGCATTAATGGATGGAATAGGAGATGTTATATGTTCTTTGCAAGTGGGTTTAGTTGTTCCTGGGGGCGGGGCAATTGAAATTGAATTAGCTAGAAGATTAAGAGAATTTGGGCAATCTTTAAGTGGAAGAGAACAATTAGCAGTTGAAGAATTCGCATCTGCTTTAGAATTTATCCCTACAACATTAGCAGAAAATGCAGGAATTGATCCAATTGATATTTTAACAGAATTAAAATCAAGACATGATTCAGGTGAAAGAAATGCTGGTTTGAATTTATTTGAAAATAAAGTTGATAATGTTTTAGAGGCAAAGATAATTGAACCTTACAAAATAAAGAGTCAGGCAATTAGTTCTGCGAGTGAGGTTGCTATTATGATTTTAAGAATTGATGATGTTATTGCATCTTCTGGGGGAAAAGAGGGTAAGTCAGGTTATATGGGTGGATTGGATTGATTATTTAAATTTCTTGAGAAATTTTTTCCAGCAACCTACTTCATATGTTTGAAGATATCTCTCTAAAATATTAAATGCCTGGTTTCTTAATCCTCCAGGAATTAATCCATTATATTTTTTAATCTCTCTCTTATATAATTTATTAAATATTGATTCTTCTTTTCTTTTCAATTTTTTAATAGAAATATTATACTTTTTAGATAATTCACTTTTTTTGTTATTTAGATATAACTCATATTTCCAATCACTTCGCCTCATTTTTCTAATTTAGATTCTAAGTTAGATATCTTGTTTTTTATTGCGCTTCCTGTTTCAGATATCCCTGAGATTATATTAGTAATGCCTGACATAGTGTATATTAATTTTTCAAGATCAAAATCTTCTGCTGTATAAATCGCACTTATAGTAGTTATTACTCCTAAAGCTCCACCAACAACTAAACTAGTAATTGCTCCTGCTTTTTGTGCTCCAGAAAGATTCTTGTAATTTCTTATTGTTCTTATAAATTCTCCAGAAGCTGTAGGAATAACAAGTGGTGTAGCAGATAAATAGAGAGTTCTAGTGTTAAAAACTTCTTGACCAAATTCCTTTACTCCTTTTGTTATATTGTAAAATTTTGATTTATTAGACATTTTAATTAACAACTATCTCGAGATTCCTATTTTTTATTTTCCCTATATACTTTTTCAAATGCTTCATATCAACTTTGCCACCCCATAAATGAACTATGTTGTCTTTAGTTATTGAAAGTTTTCCATATCCTACTTCTTTTTTATCTTCAGAAAGTCTTGTAAAATCATATAAATTATAACATTTAATCTCAGGTTTTTTTTCATCTTCTGTTTGAATAAAGTATACAATCTCTCCTTTTTTTATATATCTTATTGTCATTTTATCTTCTTAAACAATCCAAGAATTAAAAGCTTAATTATACTCAATTATCTAATTAAAACCGAACAAGTTCTTTAACCATTCGATGAATCTTTGCCAGAAGTTTAAATCTTTATCTCCTGGTTGGTCATCTTCTAAGTAAATTATTTTGCTTGGCTTGAATTGGTCTAAGTATAATTGTTCTTCATAATTGCTTTGGTAATAATTAGTAGTAGTCTTTTTCTTTTTGTCTTTGTCACAGTAATTGTTAACAGTTAAAGTATAAGTTTGTGTATCAGTTCCTCCATTTCCATCAGAAACTTGAACAGTAACAGTATAATCTGTATCTTGATTAACTTCAGGAGCTGTTCCAGTAATTGCTCCAGTGGTTGAATCAATTGAAAGCCAACTTGGACTAGTTGTTAATGAATAAGTTAAAATATCTTCATCAGGATCGCTTGCTATAACATTGTAATTGTAAGCTTGATTTTCATTAACTTCTATAACTGGTGAAGAAGTTATAATTGGATCATTATTTCCTGCAACCACATTTTTAACAGTTAAAGTATAAGTTTGAGTATCAGTTCCTCCATTTCCATCAGAAACTTGAACAGTAACAGTATAATCTGTATCTTGATTAACTTCAGGAGCTGTTCCAGTAATTGCTCCAGTGGTTGAATCAATTGAAAATTCAAGAGGGTTTTGAGTTAATGAATAAGTTAAAGTATCTCCATCAGCATCTGTTGCGTCAACATCATAAGTATAAGCTTGATTTTCATAAACTTGTGTAATTGCTGTTGTAGTTATTGTTGGGGCAGTGTTGCCTACTGTTACATCATTAACTGTAATTGTTATTGTTTCTGAATCAGTATCTGTTCCGTCAGAAACAGTAAATGTTATATCATAAGTTCCAGATTGAGTGTAGTTTGGAGTCCATGAAAAAGTTGCTGTTCCATCAGTATTATCAGTAAGGCTTGCTCCAGTCGGTAAATTAGTAGGTTGTGGGAAAGTTAAACTATCATCATCTGCATCTGTTGCTGAAATAGTGAATTCTAATAATTCGTTTTCATTTGTTGATTGGGGTTCTATGTAGTCTAGGACAGGAGGATTGTTTGGTTCTTCAACAGACTTTATTGTTAAAGTTAGATAACTAGAATCTGTTCCAATAGTATCAGAACCAAGAATTACTATTTCATAACTTCCTGCTTTAAGAGAGTTAGAAACTGTATAATTATTATAAGAACTCTCTTCGATGGTAGGAAAAAGAATTACTCCTTCTGAAGGAAGAGAGGGACCATAGAGTGTTACACTTAAAGTTTCTAGGGGGAAAACGAATACAACTTCAAAATCAACACTAACTCCTTCATTTATTGTTACTCCAATTATATAACCCGTCTCGGGGTCTATTACTTCTGATATATAATCATTTCGTGCAGATATAGAATCATCAAATGTGCCATAAACAATAGCACTTACACTTCCAATTAAACAAAGTGCGAGTATAAACATTGATAAAATTTTTAGTGTTTTCATTTTCCTAATCTTAAAGAATATCTTGCTCCTGCAAAGAATTTAGCTTTGCTGTCATGACCAGCTTGAAGACCAATCTTAGATTTTCCAAGATTAAAATTAATTCCTCCATAAGCTTTGTAAGAATTTTCAGAATTTGCTTTTGAATTAGTATTTTGTTTTATTATATTATTAGCGTCTCTTATTTGTTCTGAGATTTCTGTAGTGTAATCCCATTTGTTTATTCCTCCTCCGATAAAAGGCGATACTTTTTTATTATGTAATGGGTGTAATTCGCCTGAAATTCCAAGTACCTTAATATCTAAATTGTCTTCTGTTCCAAAACCATATATTCCTCTTGGTGAGGGCTCTGTTGTTATTTCTTTAACTCTTTCATCTTTTCCTAAACCATAATTTGCTACTAAAGCAATAGGACCTTTTTGAACACCAAATTGTCCTTCTACAAATTTAAAATCAGGGCTTGCATTAGCTCCGAAAATTAAGTATAAACTTCCTTTCTTACGTTCTTTATTCTTTCTACTTTCGTCTATTGTTTTTTGAGCATTATCTACATTATTTGTTGAATCGCTTTTTGTTAATCTGGCAACTAATCCAGATTTAGTATCAATAACACTAGAAGCTGGAGTTCCATCTTCTTCTTTTTCTAAGTTTCCTCTGAAAGATTTACCATACATTACAATATTCAAATTTTTTTCATTTTTCTCATCTTTTTCATATGACCAATGGTTTTTATCATTCATCTCCATTAGGATAAAATTTGTTTTTCCTTCGACTTGTTGATCTTCAGGAAGAGGAAGTACAACATATTTTTCTCCATTTCCTAACTCTAAAATTTTATTTCCTGTAAATGATTCCATATAGTCTTTTACAGAAGAAGTGAAAATGTAATTATCTCCTCTGAGTTCTTTAGCTTTTTTATTAACTTCTGCATTTGCCATATTTGTAGGATCTATTCCATTTGCTATTAAAATAGCTTGATTATCACACATATTTCTAACACGAGTTCCTTCAATTACAACTTTATTCATATTTTCTACAGGCAAGAAATGATACATTTCATCAGTTAAGATATAATCAGCATCAGATGATTCAAGACCCATCATAGGATGAGCTTTTGCTTCTTCAGAAGGCATAGCAGCAATATCTAAATCTTCATCGTATTTCTTCCTTTCTTTAAAATCTAAATGTTGAATATAGAATCTTTCATCTTCATTTTTAGCAGGATTATAAATAGCTTTTTCTTCAAGTACATCATCAGACATAGCTTTATATTGTGTGAACTCTGCACCCTTATCAATCTTTTTATAATCACTTTTATTTTGAGCATTAGCATTTTGAGTTGTTGCGTAAGAAACAATTCCTGAAGCAATTATAGGTAAAGCATATCTTTTTCCAGTATCTAAAACTTTTTTCCCTACTTGCTTTGCACCTTCTGTAATCTTTTTAACTAATGAATTTTTCATAGACTTTCTCAGAATTTGTACTTTATAAATGTTTCTATATTGTTGCTATTGCAAAGTTACACTCCTTTTGTGTTACCTCAGAATTACACACTCCTATTAATATATAGGTTTGAATACTGATTTATAAGTTTTATGCGCGGGCCGGGAGTCGAACCCGGCTCACCTCGTTTTTGCTCTTCTGTTTTGAAAAGTGGCAACGAGATATTCTACCAATAAACTACCCACGCAGTAAAAAACACCAAATTTTCTTTTATGAAACTTCTTTTAAATTTGAGTTATGCCTGGTAATAAATACTTAACAGTAAGAGTTTAAAAAATTAATTATAGTAAAATTCAAAATCACATACCTAATATCTTCATTACTACAAATACTGGCCAAACAAGTGCTTTTAGAAATCCTAGAACGCCCATCCAAAAACCACTAGCAGTAGAGATATAATAAATAGCTGCGCCAAGAAAACCTAGCCCATATATACATCCTGAAGAATTTTTATGAGTCATACAAATTTTATTTTTCTTTTTCATTTTAACCTCCTTTTTTTATTTTGTGTTTGATGGTCCCAGCAGGGATCGAACCTGCGATTTTCTCGGTGTAAACGAGATGTCATAACCACTAGACCATGGGACCTTAATTTCTAAAGATGTTTTCAGCTTTTAAAATTTTTGTTTTAGGAAACATTTATAAGTAATTCAACTTTTTTTTCACTATGGCAAAAGGTAACAAAAAACAAGAAATACCAGAATCTGGAATTCCAGAAATGCAAATTGATAATAAATATGCTCCTAAAAAACCAAGTGTTGAAGAAATGAATAAAGCTCAAAAAGAAGCTGAGAAAACAAAAAAAGAAATTGAAAAATTAAAATTATTTATTGTTAAAAAGTTTCCTTATGTTGAAGCATTAAGTGTTTTACCTCCTCAAGCTATTCCATTGTTTATCGAGGAAGAAGAGGTTCCAAAAGAAACTGCAAAGCACATTCATCTTAATTTAATTATTCCAGAAGAAAAAATTAAAGAAGCAGGTAAGATAAAAACAGAAGTTGTTAAAGAAATTGAAAGATTAAAACAAAAGATTTGGTTGCATATTAGAACAGCTGCTGATATTTGGGAAATTTGTTTAGATAGTAAATTTGAATTAATAAGTGCAATTGCAATGTCATTCCCACTTTATGATAAAGGTATCTTAGGTGCTTTAAGGGTTGCAGAAATCCATAAGTCTTTAGTTGTACAAAAATTTGACAAATATGTTGTTAGTTATGTTTTAGGTGGAAGCTTAGTTCGAGGAGATGCTACTAAAGATTCTGATGTTGATGTTTTTGTAATTATTAATGATACTGATGTTAAAAGAATGCCAAGATTAGAATTAAAAGAAAGATTAAGAAGTATGATTTATCAGTATGTTGCAGAAGCTTCGCATCTTGCAGGTGTGAAGAATAAGTTAGAACCTCAAATTTATTTATTAACTGATTTTTGGGAAAGTGTTAAAGATGCTCATCCTGTTATGTTTACTTTTATTAGAGATGGTGTTCCTCTTTATGATAAAGGAACTTTTATGCCGTGGAAAGCATTGCTTAAGATGGGTAAGTTAAAACCTTCTCCAGAAGCTATTGATTTATTTATGTCAATGGGAGATAAAGTTGTTCCTGGAAGTAAAAGAACTTTGTTATCTGATATTTTTGTAAATATTTTTTGGGGAGTTACTACACCTGCACAAGCAATTCTAATGCTTAATGGAAATCCTCCTCCAAATGCTAAAAAAGAATTAGTTAGAGATTTTAAAAAAGAATTTTATAATACAAAAATGATTGAAAAGAAATATATTGATTTTTTAGAAAAAGTTGTTAATACATGGAGAGATTATGAGCATGAAAAAATAAAAGAAATTAGTGGTGCTGAAATTGATAAATTCTTGAAACAAACAGAGGAATTTATTAAAAGATTAAAAGAACTTAGAAAGCAGATTGAAAAGAAAACAAATGAAGAAACAATAGAAAGAATTTACAAGGATGTTTTTGAATTGTTAAAAGAGATTACTTCAAAGAAATCGCAAGAAGATGTTATTAATGCTTTTGAAAAAGATTTTGTTAAGAAAGGAAAATTTGCTCCTCAAGATTTAAGAATTTTAAGAGATGTTGTAATTGCAAGAACTCAATTTAAAAAAGGAAAGTTAGATGCACATAAAGTTGACAATGCTAGAAAAAATGCAGATATTTTAATAAACGATTTAGTTGAATATAATCAAAGGTGTGAGTTAGAGAATAATAAAAAGAAGTAGACACAATGTTTAAAAACTAATTTTCTTGCTATTAATATATGAAAGCGAATTTGAGATTCTCATTCATTCGCTTTATAGGAGATAAATCAAATGAAAGGTAAAGTTATTCAATTTAGAAGAGGACGACACACGGTTCATGAAAGACATTTTTTAATAGAAGTTGATGAAATTAAAACAAGAGCAGAAGCTGGAAAGCTTGTTGGAAAAGAAGTTGAATGGAAGTCTCCTGCAGGAAAAGTGATTAAAGGAAAGATTTCTGGTGCTCATGGAAATAAAGGAGTTGTAAGGGCTATTTTTGAAAAAGGTTTGCCAGGACAAGCAGTTACAACAGATGTGGAGATAAAATAAAATGGCATCATTAAGAAAAGCAACAGCATATTCAAAAAAGATAGTTGTGCCTTTTACAAGAGTTAGTAAAAAAAGGCAAAAATCATATATAAAAACAGTTCCACATCAAAAAATTGTTAAATTTACAATGGGAAGAGAAGATCTTTATAATCAAGGAAAATTTCCCCATGAATTAACTGTTATTTCAACTGAAAAAGTTCAGCTTAGACATAATGCTCTTGAAGCATGTAGACAATATATTAATAAAAAAGTTGAGACGGAATTAGTAGGACAATATGTTTTTAGAGTGATTCCTTTTCCACACCATATTCAAAGAGAAAATAAAATGCTTACTGGTGCTGGAGCAGATAGAATGCAGACAGGGATGCAGTTATCTTATGGAAAATCTGTTGGAAAAGCAGCAATTTTGAAAAAAGGAAGCAAAATTTTCTTTGTAGCTGTTCCAAATGAAAGAGCTGTTCATTTTACAAGAAAAGTATTCAAACAAATAAAGGCTAAATTGCCTGGTAAAACTAAGATTCTTTACGAATTTAAAAAATAATCTATTTGTACTAATTACTAAGTGACAACAAATAGAAAGATTTATAAAGTACTAATTCTGAATATTTGTATGAAAAACGAATTAACAGAAAGAGAAAGTAGAAAAAATTTAACTTTATCTACCTTAGAAAGAACTTTAATTCAAAATACTTTAGGTGCTAATCTTGCTTCAGATGTAACTAAATATGGAACAGAAGGAAAAGAAGTTGCAAAAGGGGCTTTTGATAACGAAGAAATTAAAAAAGCAAAAGAAGAAGAATATCAAAGATTAAGCAGAGAAAATGAATCACTTGGAGTTGCTGGAGACCCAAGTTATGCCTATGATAACAATTATATTTCTAATAAAATACTAAACGGACTTGAACAAGCAATGGAAATTTCCTATCTTGAAGATTTAGCAGAAGGTGTTAACAAGTTTATCCCAGGATTAGACTTTAAACTTCCTGATAAATTAAAAGGATATGTTCATTCTGAATTAATTCAAAAAGCTATAACTGCAGAAGGAAAATTAGATGTTGAAAAATTAAGTAAAGATGAAGAAGATGCTTTAGGAGTGTATCAAAACCTTAGAGAAGCTTATAGACTTCATTCAGTAAAAAATATTGATAATTCAAACTATCTTAAAAATGAAAAAGAATATTTAAATGGAATTATGGAAAAATATAATCCTACGCCTAAGGAGGCTGAGGAAGATGACAAATAAAACACTAAATTATAGAATAGATAATTCTTCTTTTTTAGGAGTAGTATCTGCGGATAAAGATAATCTTGCTAAATTATCTTATAGAATAGATAATTCTTCTTTTTTAGGAGTAGTATCTGCTGATAAAGATAATCTTGCTAAATTATCAAAAGACCTTAATAAATCAGATGCTCAGGATATCTATGTGAAAGTTGCAGAACTTATAAAATACATAGGAGATATTTATAACCAAGAAAAATATAAAAGTGATCCAAGAAATATAAAATTCCTTAAAGCAGGAAAATTAGAGCTTGAAGTTGAAAATCATCAGTCAGAATTATCAAAAAGTGAAAAAGAAGCACTGAAAAGATTTGGAGATTATAATAAGATTGATGTTAGAGACCTTGATTTGTCGATAAGGGCTGTTAATTGTATTAAAGCTTATAATCTTTATACTTTAAGAGATGTGATTGAAAAAGGAGAAAAGAGACTTTCAACACTTAGAAACTTTGGTGAAAAATCCAGAAAAGAATTAAGAAATCTTATATATAGATTTGCTCCTGAAGAATATGATAAATATATAGGGGAGATAAAAAATGGAAATAAATAAAGCAAAAATAACATATTACAATGGCCCTAAGAACTATGGTAAATGCCAAGAGGGTTTTGATGATCATATGAATACTGAAAATGTTGAAAAATTAGAAAAAATCACTGATGAATATGTTGCTAAAGTTAATGAATTACTAGAAGAAGGTAAAAAAGTAACTGTTACTTTAGATTTTATAATTAAATCTACAGACTCTGATTTAAAATGAGTTTAAAAGAAATAGTTGATGTTGCAGGACTTGCTGTAGGGACAGGTTTATTTGGATTAGCACTTAATGAAGCTCGTAAACAATATGTTAATTGGGCTGAAAAGAACAAATTCTATGACAAAGGTGTTAAATTTAATGATTTAGAAAATAAAACAAAACCAAAAGAGTATGATTTATTCTCTAAAACTGCAGCATTTTATAAACCATTTAGAAATATGGTTAATGTAGAAAGAAATTAAAAAATAAAATGTCTAAAAAAATTAAAATTAATTACAGCATATCTAATGATATGGAAATAGAAATAAATCCTACTAATTATCGTCTGTTGCTTGAATGTTTAAGTCCAGAAGATGTGAAAAAATTTAAGGATTTTACTCAAAGTTACTTAGCAAAAGTAGATAATTTAACTAATTCAAATGATAAAAAGATTGTGTCTGGAAAATTAGAATTTAAGATTGAGGAAATGAAAGATGAAAAACATTAATGATATAAAAACAGAAGAAGAAGCGCATAGTTTTCTTACAAAAGGAATTGCTGATATAGCATATTTACTCATGAGTAAAAACGGTTTGAGTAAAAAAATTGATACTTATATGATTAATCAAGATATTCTTCAGAAAAAATATAATATAGATGTCACTTTATATACTAATGCTGTAGAAGGAATTCTTGCAATCAAAGCAAGATGGAAAGATAGAGATATAAAAGATTACCAAAAAGAATTAAGGGAATCTCATGAAAAAGTGCTAGATGAAAAATATTAAAATTAGTTAGGGAGATAATTAAACACAATTTCTAAGGTTTGCAAAAGACTTAAATAATAGTTTTAATTTAATACAATAAGGTAACAGGTATTGCCTTAAGTCTTCGGACATACCGCAAGCGTGTTCCCGGTTATTACTTCTGTAATACCGGATTTTACTAAAATGGTAAAAAGAATTTCTATTTATATTGATGGTGATAATTTTGTTTATGGTATGAAATCCTTACATCCAAAATATTCAGACTATCATTTTGATTTTGAGAGTTTTATTAAGAAAATTATTGGTAAAAATGATTTGATTGATATCTTTTATTATAATGCCTCACTAAAACAAGCAATTAATCCAAGAAGATTTAAGGAGCAGCAAAAACTTCTCGCGAGATTGAGGAAGATAACAAAATTCAAAGTTGTTTTATGTAAAAGGCAAAAAAGGTTTAACAAGGATGATGAAGAATATTATACAATTAAAGGAGATGATATTAATTTGGCTTTAGATATGTTAAATGACGCGTGGGAAAATAAATATGATAAGGCGATTTTATTTTCTGGAGATGGAGATTTTGCTCCATTATTGAAATATGTGAAGAACAAAAATAAGAAAGTAGAAGTTATTTCTTTTGGTGAGCTTGCTTCAAGAAATTTGCTTAATGAGGCAGACGAATTTAGTTTCATTAACAAAAAAATTGCAAATAAGTTTTTTTGGAGGGAAAAGAAATACTAATTAAAATTAACTAAGAATATCTTTAACTAAATTAGCCATTACATCTAAGAATTCTTCTGTTTTGTCTTGCCAATCGTCAATTTCTACACCCTTTAAGCTTTTTTCTTCGCCATGTGCTATTTTTTTATGAAGTACTAATAAATCCCTATAAAAAATAACATATTTCATTTTTAACTTTCCTGAATTAACAAAAGTTACCTTTAAATCAACTGGAACATGTTCTGGTGAAGGTGGGGTTATATTTGCTGCTATTAAAGCTGCGTGAGCAGAATCAACTGCTGCCCAATACAAACCTTCTATTGCATTTAACTCTGCTGCTTTGCTTCTTGCAATATGCATCGGAGCTCTTTGAAGACAACTATAAATTGCTTCTGGTGTTGATTTTATTTTCCCTTCAATTAAAAGGCTCTTTAAAGGATTGAAAAATCCAGCATAATCTAGCATTGCTTCTCCATGTCTTAAAACATTAAGAACAACAGGATCTCCTCTCAATAAATCTTCCCACCAAGTTGTCAATTTAATTGTATTAATATGCAAATCATTTTGATAAGGATTCTTTTTTAATAAATTATCTAATTCCTGCCTATACCACGCAATTAATTCTTGGTCCCATTTTATTGCTGCATCATCTACAATAAGAATTATATCAATATCAGACCCTGCAACAGAACTTTGTTTTACTGTTGAACCAAATAAAACAACTGATTTAATTATCTTGTCAAAAACCTTGTAAGCTTTTACTGCAAAGTCCATTGCAATATCATGCTCTTTTTTAAGTTTTAATGTAGGGAAATCTTTTGGGCTAAGTTCTTTTTTTGATTTCTTATTTTTCTTAGAAACTTTCTTTGCAGTTCTTTTAGAAATTTTCTTTATGCGACGTGTATCTTCACGAGCATTTTTAATTGCTTTTCTCTTTGCCATCTTCCTCTTTTATATTGGTAATATGTATATTTAGTTTTTAAATTTACTGGAATAGAGTAGTTATTCCATAGGTGTTCCGCTCATTCCTCCTCCTTTGCCTGGCATTTGTCCACCTAATTCTGTTGGTAATGAAGCCATTGAAAATCCAGAACCCCACATTTGATAATTTTGTGGAGGGAGCATCATACCATAACCTGAAAAATAACCTTCTTGAAATGCAGGAGATTGATTCCAAAGAGGTCCTGCTCCAGATTCATACATTGGAGATCCAAGACCTTCCATTGATTCTTTGACAGGATTTGTTTGCATATGTTGCCACCATTGTCCTGCTTCTATTATTTTCTTAATATCTTTTTGAGGTAATTTTTCCATCATTTCTTTTAATGGAACATTTCCCATTCCCATTGGAAGTTCTGTGTGTTCAAAACCAAAATTATCTGAAAGATGAATGTGTTTTACAAAAGGAGCTATTTTTTCTGTTTCTTTAATAATATCTTTTTCAGTTGCTCCATGCTTTCTAATCATGTTAATATGTCCAACATCCCATGTAGCACCAATTAATTTTTCTGCTTGGACTTTTGCTTCTGATTCTGAAAGTTTTTCAGTTTCAACTGCTTTTTTTACAAATTGCTCTCTTGATTTTACAATAAGATTTCTTAGGTCTTCTCCTGTACTTAATGAAAAACCAGCAGGAGGATTTTCAATAGAAATAATAGGAGCTTTTGTTCCAAATTTTTTATAAGATTCAAAAGCAGTATTTCCAAAACTTTGTGAAGATTTTTCAGCTGCAAATTCTTCAATAGGAATAATTATTTCTGGGACTAAATCACTTCTTTGAAGATTATTTATTAAACCTTGCATTGCTTGAGATTCTGCCATTACAGGATCTCCAGGAGTCTCCAAATCTTTTTTAAATACTTCAGATACTTTAGCTAATTCTTTTTTTTGGTCTGGTGTTCCATATTTATATGCTTTACTAAAAATAGTATTTACACCTTTATGAACTTCATCTAAATAATTATGTGCTGCTTTATAATGAGAATAAGCTTGTTTATATACTGGAATTCTATTTATATCTTCATCACTAATAGTTCCTTCTTGATGTCCTTTTAGGACATGTGCAATTTGAGCTTGATTTTGTTGTAATATTTCATCTGCTCTTTCTTTATTAAAAAATAATGGGGAGATTTGATTATCCCATTGAGAATCATTTGCGATTTTTAGATTTTTTTCAGGAGTGAGTATTTCTCCTTTTTCAATAGGAATTTCTTCCATATATTTTTCCTTATTTTGTGCTACTTCCCTTTTTGAAATTAAATCTTTTTCTATTCTTTCTTTATATTCTAGTTTTACCCTCTCTTGTTGAGGATAATATCTTGTTTCTTTTTCTAAAGGAATCATCTGACCTGTTTCCCTATTTACTGCTATCATTTTTCTTGCTTTTCTTTCACCTTGAAAAGTTTCGAATTCTGTTCCTGGAATTCCTTCTGCTGAATGAAATGTTACATTAATATTTCCAGAAGGGTCTACTTCATGACTTCTTTCAACAACATCAATCATTCTTCTTTCTGCAGATTCTCTATTTACCTCGCTAAACCCTTGCTGATTAAATCCAGCAGAATCCATAACAGGACCATGCACAGACATATCTACTCCTGTTAATTTGCCTAATCTATTAACTTCTTTTAATTGTTGTTTTGGAATAGAATCAAATATTTCTGGAGAAACTAATGCAAGTTCTATTTGTTTTGCACCTCCTGCAAGTTTTGAAGAAGCTTCTTTTAATATATTTGCAGATCTTGGATCTGTTGTTATTCCTAAACTTCCTGCTGCAACTTGATATCCTGTAAACACATCTCCATATGAAGGACTTAAACTAGAATAACCTCCTTGATACAAATTATTAATAGTGTATCCTCCCTCTTTTGCCATATCTTTATTAAGAAATTTTTATTTATATAATTATCTTATTAATATTCTTTAGAAGATTCGTATTTAACTTCTTGTTTTTGGAAAGGGTCGCTTTTTCCTAGTTTATTGATATCAGTTCTGCTTGGTAATTCGTATTTTCCTGGTTCATTTGTTTCTCCTATTTTTGTGGTTGGAGATGCTGAAAAGCCTATTTCTCCTGGCAAAAGACTTTGCTTTTTTCCTAAACTCATAATATCCACACTTGAAGGAGAAACTGTTCTTTCTATTTCATTTCCTGAATTTATATACTTGGGTCCTTGTTCTGGGTCTGCTCCAATTTTATATTTAAACGGATCATCTTCTTCTTTAGTTTCTAATCCAACTACATTTGATAAATCCTGTTCTAAATCTGTTGCTCTTAATTCAGAAGCTACTGCAACTTGGTTTAATGCAGTTGAAGAACTTTCATTTGAAGGCGCTATAAACTCAACAAATTTATCTTCTTCAATTTTTTCTTCTGCTTCTTCAAGATTTTCTTTTAACCCAGATTCTTCACTTTCTATTTCTTCTGTTTCTTCAGGGGTTTTGCAAAGGGGGTGTCCCCCTGCTTCTTCTGTTTTTTGTTCTTCTTTATTTTTTGTCATCAGAATCAAGTATAGCTTGGCATGCCATGGGCTTTTTTATAAACATCAAATAAATTAAATGCGTTTTCACTTGCTGTTTGAGCTGCAAAAGCTCTAATCTGTGTTCTTTCAATAAATGTATCTGGTTTAATTATTATAGGCTCTTTCTTTTCTTCATCTGCTTTTTCTTCTTTTTTTGGCTCTGTTTCATTATATTTTCCTATTATTGCGAAAAAAGGATTTGAAGTATCTTTTGACTTTGCTTTTGTTTTTTCTGGTGAAGGCTCTTCAAGAAAGAAATCTATCTCATCTTTTAATTGGTCTAAACTTTCTGTTGTTGCACCTTCAACTAATCTTAACACATCTCCTACTTCTGATTTTTCAAGTTCTTCATCTATTTTAGCTAATTCATCATCATTTAATGCATAAGCCATAAAAGTTACTTCTGTTCTCCCTCCAAAAGTATAATGAGATTGTTGCCCCCCCATTCTTTGTGGAATTCCTCTAAATCTAAACTCAACTAAAACACAACTATTATAATTTCTTTTTGTTTTTATGTTTTTTAATTCTCTTGGGAGGTCTCCTTGAAGCGCTGCAGACTCTATATCAACTTTGTTCTTTCCTAATAAAGTTAATTCTAAAATAATTGTATTAAATGTTTTTACTAAAGCTGCTTCTCTTCCCATATCTTTTGATTCAAGTTCTTGTGCTACTCTTAAATATGGTTTTGCCCATCTAGAATAAAGTTTTAAACTATTTACCTGGCTTCTTAAATAAGTTTTTTCTAATTCATATCTTTTTCTTAATTCTCCTTCTGATTGTTCAAGCCAAATATAAAACTCATGAACTCTTGGATGTAAAATTCTTTTAACTCTATCATTTAAATCAAGCCTGTTAATATCTTTTACATCTTTAACAACTAAAAAAGCATCAATTAAGGTTGTAAATCCTGCTTGACCTAAACCCATTGCTTTTAGACTTGAGTTACCTTTTGTTATATCAACTTTATCCATCCAGATTTGTTTTAAACTTAAAATTGCAGATTCTTTATTGTCTGATTTTAAATCATCATAACTCTGCAATCTAATCCTAAATTCTTTTAAATCATAAATAATATTTAAAATACTTCTCAATACAGTGTTTACATCCCCCATTAATTTAGCTGCTTGTTGTTGCATTACTGTTGCTCTTTGCCCTAGTTCTCCAAAATGTCCTGAACCAGGAGATGATGAAAAGTTGTCAATATACTTTTTAGGAGCTAAACCCCTATCATTCATCAAATCTAAGATAAAGAAGTAAATTGGTTCTAAAGTTTCTGAGCTTGAATCATAAACTAATGTATGAGAACCTTCTGTTCCATTAGGATCTAACTTGAATAAGTTATCCTTAGTAAAATATCTAAGTGCTTGTGGCTTGACTTCTTCTGCAGGAATCTTATCTGCAGAACCATATTTTTTTAATAATTCTTTTCCATTTGTTGCATAAAGCTTTGGATTTATTTTTCCAATAGTCTGTTGTAATGTAGCCACCATGCTAAAACAAAGGTATATTGATTTAAAAAATCTTTGTACTAGATAAATATTTATAAACAATAAGAGCTTGTATAAATTATGGCATTTTTCAAGAGAAGAAACAAGGAATTTCTTGATTTAACTGAAAAATATAAAAGAAATCAAGAAAAAGCAACAGAAGTTCAAGAAGAAACAAGTTCTACAGATAATTCAAATGCCTTTGGTTTTTTAGGAAATATAGCAGCAGCTTCAACTTCAAGTTCAGATGCAACTAAAAGTTATACTCCTATAGGAAATGTAGAAGAAAAAAGAAGGCAATTATCAAAACGTCTTTTAGATATGACAGATAAAATAGAAGACATTTCAAATCAAATTTATCATCTACAACAAAGAATTGAAGTATTAGAAAGAAAATCTGGTGTTGGTGGTTATTGAAGCAGATTGATTAAATTTATTAATGTTATTTCTTTTAGATTTATATGAACTTAAAAGAATTAAAAACTAAATCAAGAGCATATGCACTTAAAAATGCACTTGCTTATAAAGGCAAAGCACAACAAGGTGCTGTTATATCTTCCTTATTTAATGAAGGTTTGAAAAAAAATGAAGTTAAAAAATTTGTAAAAGATATTTCTAAGATTATAAATGAAGTAAATAAACTTTCATTAGAAGAACAAGAAAAAGAATTTAAGAATTTGAAAAAGGATGTTAGTCAAAGAAAGGTTCGTGAAGGTTTAGAAGAACTTCCTAATGTAAAAAAAGGAAAAGTTGTTATGAGGTTTGCACCTTCTGCTTCTGGGGGATTTCATATTGGGCATGCTATGACTTTAGGACTGATTTATGTTTATATAAAAAAGTATGGGGGGAAACTTTATGTTAGAATTGAAGATACAAATCCTGAAAATATTTATAAACCAGCTTACAAAATGATTGAGCAAGAATCTAAATGGCTTACAAATGGAATAGCAGAAATTATTATCCAATCAGAAAGGATGAATTTATATTATAAATATGCAGAGCAATTAATCAAAAAAAATTCAGCTTATGTTTGCACTTGCTCTGGAGATGATTTTAGAAAATATGTAAAAGAAAAAAAAGATTGCCCTTGTAGGAAATTGAATATTAAAGAAAATTTAGAAAGGTGGGAAAAAATGTTAGACAAAAAAGGATTTAAGGAAGGTGAAGCAGTATTAAGATTTAAATCATCTGGAGGAATGAAAAATAAAAATCCTGCAATGAGAGATTTTCCTTTAGCTCGTATAAATCTAAAAAAACATATATTACAAAAGAAAAAATACAGGGTTTGGCCTTTAATGAATTTAGCTGTTACTGTTGATGATATTGAATTAGGAATGACACATATTATTCGTGGTAAAGATCATAGAGATAATGCAAAAAGACAAGAAATGATTTATGAAGTTTTGAGAAAGAAATTTCCTTGGACTGGTTTTTTAGGAAAAATTCACTTTAAAGATTTTGAATTATCAACGACAAAGATAAGAGAAGCAATTGAAAAAAAGAAATTTAAAGGATGGGATGATAAAAGATTACCGACAATAGCTTCATTAAAAAAACAAGGTTATAAACCTCAAGCATTTTGGAAGTTTTCAGAACAAGTCGGGTTGTCAGAAACAGATAAAACCATTGATAAAGAAGAATACTTTAAATTACTAAATGCGTTTAATAGAGATAGCCGAGAATAAAAACATTTTTAAAGATAACTCATTTAATTACTTTATAATCCATGTAATGAAAGGAGGTTGATATTATGGAAAACAAACAAGGAATGTCTGCTGTTGTAACTACTTTAATTATAATCTTATTAGTAATTGTAGCTCTTGGGATTATTTGGGTAGTTGTAAAGAATGTTATTCAGGGTGGTGTTGAACAAGTTGAATGGGCAGAAAAATGTAGGCCTATTGAAATAACAGCAGTAAAGATAGAAGCTTCAGGTGTTAATTTTGATGAGTATGATGTTACACTAAGTAGAACAGGTGCTGGAGAAGAAACTATTGGAGGAGTAAAATTAGTATTCTCTGATGGGATAGATTATAGTAATGTTATAGAGTTTGGTATTGCTATAGAACAATTACAAACAAGAACAAGTAATACTACTATTGCAACAGGTGTTACAAATGCTACTGAATTACAAATAACTCCTTACCTTATAGATGACTTAGGAGAAGAACATCTTTGTGAAACAAGATACGAAGAGTTTTAATTTTTTATTTTTATTTTTTAAACTCTTATATTTTTTATAATTTTGAAAATTGAATATAAGATTATTTTATAATTTTATAGACTTCATCATTTTTTCTAACTAGTGGAAGTTTTAAACCAATTTCCTGTGATTTCTTTGCTTTTTCAACAGATTTATTTTTTATTTCTAATCTTTCTACTTTT
>Ga0207997_1000078_pt1 | contig 43264 bp, 46 predicted proteins | sample AntAceMetag02UKN_FD_184777 | JGI IMG/M metagenome (GOLD analysis project Ga0207997, IMG submission 184777) | Saline lake microbial communities from Ace Lake, Antarctica - Antarctic Ace Lake Metagenome 02UKN (SPAdes) (version 2) | ecosystem: Environmental > Aquatic > Non-marine Saline and... | reverse complement strand
TTCCAAAGAATGATACCGTCGATTATGATATCGGATCGGTTATCTACGTGCAACAACTGGGAGCTGGCCAGGTAACATTAACGCCTGCGGCCGATGTTACGTTTAGGTCGGCAGATGATGCTTATAAACTTGTAAAACAGTATTCTGGAGCTGCTATTGTGAAAATTGCTGCGAATACGTTTAGCATATTTGGTGATGTTGAAGCATAGCTCTAGACGTCGTTATGGATGTGTCTTTAAGATATTTAATGGTATTCTTTAAATGTAGAATACCATTAAAACAATAAAGGTTTAAAAATGATAAAGGATAAATAATTATGCTTTTACAGGGATTAATGACAAAGAAGCGTGTGAAGATACCAACCACTTGGACAGCCAATACAGACCATACTTTTGAAACTGGTGCTAATTCTCTTTTATGGAGAGTAAGATACGGAAGTGATGGTTATTGGGTTATTGTAGGACGAAAAAATACTGGTAAAGATGGAACTATTAATTATACAACAGACCCTACAAGTACATGGAGTTCTCCAACAAGTATTGGTGACTGGATCGGAGATATGGTTAGAACTGTTGCCTATGATGGATCGAGTTGGGGTATAGCTGGGTATAATACAAATTTTTCTTACAAGGCAACACCGCCAAGTGGTAATTGGACAGGTTTCAATTTTAGTACTGAAAATGCATATGGTGGTGATTATGGATATTCTTATTGGGCTATAGGTGGAGAGCCTGCAGTAATACATTATGCGGATACGCTTGGAGGAAGTTGGAGTACGGCTACAGAGCCTTTTACTTCTCATATAAACTGTGTTCAATATGGATCTGATGAATATTGGGTTGCAACTGGAAGTGATAACGGGCTAGCAACAGCTTATCAAATCCCTAGTACGTTTACTACACGAACATCTCCATTTGACGCAGGAAGTTCAATCTTGAATGCTGCATATGGAAATGGATATTGGGTAATAGTTGGATCTACAGGTCAAATGGCATATCAAACAACGGCACCAACTGGTAGTTGGACGGTTGTTGATGAGCCTGGACCATTTACAACTAATGATATCATTTATAACGTTTCATATGGAAATGGTGTATGGGTAATGGTTGGAGAGAATGGTAAAATGGCAGCGCGAAAATCTGATCCAACTGGAACGTGGACAACGCTTACGTCTGGCGTAGAAACAAGACTAGTTGCTATTGGGTATGGCGATGGATACTGGGTTGCCGGTGGATACTCTGGAGTTTTGCTTTATAGCCAGGTTTAAACTTAAAAAGAAAGTAAAAATGATCAACAGTATACACTATATATTATTAGCATCTACGGCATTACAGTTTATAGTAGTAGGTCTATTATTTATAATAATCATGAGAGCTAAATAGAATAAAAATTAAAGGGAGTAAGGAATGGCAATAAAAAAGAGCGGTGCCTCTTATCTGGGCGTTCGGGCTGCTACGCCCCCAGATATGGTTTTCGTTAAGCGAGAACCTACAACTCAAGATTTTAGAGAATATACTATAGGGACTATATGGATAGCTAACATAGAACCTATAAAAACCGTGTGGATGCTTTTATATAAAACAGCTGGTGTTGCTACATGGATTTCAATAGCTACAGCTGGAGATGTCACTGCTGTTTTGGGCGGAGATAATATCAATGCAGTAAATAGTACTGGACCAATAGTTACCGTTAATCTAGATACATCTATATCGCAACCAACTACAAGTTCTGACGGATTATCTGGTCTATACTCTATTGATAGTAAAGATTTCCTTCATTCTTATGGTACATATAACACTTTTACTGGTGAGTATGCCGGAAATAGGACTCTGACTACAGCAACTTCAACGAATAATTCGGCCCACGGCGCATATTCGATGCACGTACTCACATCTGGTTCTAGCAACACCTCAACGGGTTCTACATCGGCCAGAGATTTGACTACAGGTTCAATGAACACGTCCGGAGGCTTTTTTTCGTCAGCAAATATCCAAACTGGTGGAAATAACAGTAGTTTTGGAGCAAATTCCCTAAATGCAATAACGACGGGAAATTACAATTTAGCGCTAGGATATAATTCTGGATCAGGGCTCACAGTAGCGGATTCATCTAATATACTTATTGGTCACACAGGAAGTTCAGGACTAAATAATATCATAAGAATAGGTACACAAGGCGTTGGTAGCGGCCAACAAGACACGGCCTATATCGCAGGTATCTACGCATCTACACCAGGAGCAACAAACAAGATAGTCTTTGTAGATAGCGTAGGAAAGCTTGGTTCTTTTGCTGGTACTGATAAACAATTATTAGTTGGGGTTACAGGAAGTTCTCCTATTTGGGGTGGCTTAACCTCTGATGGTAGTATAACTATTACTAACCCGGTTCCAGGTACTATTCATTTAGTGGCAGGTGCTGGCGATGTTACAGATGTTAATAGTGGAGACAATATAGATTGTACTAACCCAGGCGGTCCTGTTGTTACTGTTAACTTAGCTAAATACATAGCTCAACCAGTAACAAATGCTGCAGGTACCGAGGGTTTGTATTCACTTGGTGGCAATGATTTTTTACATAATTATGGAACACAAAATACTTTCGTTGGTGAATCTGCTGGTAATAGGTCATTAACAGTAGTTACGGCAACAAAAAATACAGCCGGCGGATATCATGTATTGACTAGCCTAACTACAGGTACGCTTAACAGTGCTTTTGGTGACTTGTCTTTGGGGTCTTCTACCACTTCTGAGTCAGGAACAGCACTAGGCCATGATTCTCAAGGATTAGTTACTGTAGGTGGGTTCAACACGTCTGCAGGTGGAAATTCGTTAGGTCAATTAGTTGATGGAACATATAATTCGACCCTAGGTTTCCAATCTGGGTATTCTTATATCGGAACAGAGTCCAGCAATCTATTGTTATCTAACACTGGTACTCTTGGAGAATCTAACACCATCCACATAGGCACACAGGGTACATCCGATGGCCAACAAGATACGACATATATTGCAGGTATTTACGGTTCTACGCCGGGTGCAACAAGAGGGTTAGTCTCTGTAGACGATACTGGTAAATTAGGTGTTGTGGCTGGAGTAGATGAGCAAATCATAATTGGGGTTACTGCGGGTTCACCTGTTTGGGGTAAGCTAGATTCAGCTGACCTAAGTGTAACCATTACTTATCCATCAGCAGGAGTTATAAACTTAGCTACAACAGGTGACATTACAGATGTTAATGGTGGAGACAATATAAATTGTACTAACTCTGGCGGTCCTATTATTACGGTCAACTTAGATAAATCTATAGTTCAACCAGTAACTAATGCTGCTGGTACTGAGGGTTTGTATTCACTTGGTGCTAATGATTTCATGCACGCTTATGGAACACAGAACGTTTTCCTTGGAAGTTCAGCTGGAAACAGAACACTAACAACTTCTACAGAAAACACAGGAATTGGGTATCAATCTTTAGGCACCCTTACAACTGGCGAACTCAACACTGGAATAGGTGACACTGCCCTAGGTTTGGCAACTACTGCTATAGCTGGAACAGCCATAGGACATGATTCTCAAGGATTGGTTACTACAGGTGGTTTCAATAGCTCTGTAGGTGGAGATTCGCTAGGGCTATTACTAACTGGAACCTATAATTCGACCCTAGGTTTCCAATCTGGATACGCTTACACTGGAACAGAATCTGATAATATATGTATCGGAAATGCTGGTACAATTACAGAGTCAAACACTATTCATATAGGAACTCAAGGCACCAGTGACGGCCAACAAGATACGACTTATATTGCAGGTATATACAATGCTGCTATAGGGGCTACATCTGGAGTTGTCCAGATAGATAGTACAGGGCTTATGGGATCGTCTAATGGTGCTAATGGTTATCTATTGATAGGTGGTGGAACTGCTCCTACTTGGGCAAGTTTAGGTTCAAGTGACGGATCCATAACAATAGCTAAAACTGCTAATGCTATAAACTTGATTGCTGTTGGTGGTGGTGGAGGCGGCGGAGCTGCTACTTTCATTACTGATACCAACAGTCCGGCTGTTATTGATGTAGCTAATATTACATTTGCTGGTGCTGGTATTTTGAATACTGATGGCGCATCAGGAAGTCATATTGTTACTACAAGTATAACTAATGGAACTAACGGCCAGGTTATTATCGGTGGCGGAGCAGCAGCTGCATGGGGAACTATAACATCAACTGGTGGATCTATAACTGTTTCTCTTGGTGCTAATACTGTAAATCTAGAGGCAGTTGGAGCTGGTGGTGGAGCAACTACGTTTACTAGTGATTCTGGCAATGCTGTTGCTGCTGCTGGTGTTATATTAGCTCCTGGTGGAACTAATATTAATACTACTGGAGCTAGTAACACACTCACAGTAAATTTAGACGACTCTCTATCTCTTCCTGCCACTAACGCCGGTGGAACCGAAGGTTTATATTCACTTGATAGTAAAGACTTCTTACATGCTTATGGTACATATAATACTTTTACTGGTGAATATGCTGGAAACAGAAGCTTAACAACAGGAAGTGCAACAAATAATAGCGCATATGGCGCGTATTCGATGCATCTTATAACTACTGCGGCAAGCAACACGTCTGCGGGTTCGATTTCTGCCAGGGATTTGACCACAGGATCAAACAACGCTTTTTTTGGATATTTTTCAGGCGGAAATATAGAAACTGGTTCAAATAATTCAAGTCTTGGAATGAATTCCCTAAACGCTGCAACCACGGGTTCAAATAATTTAGCCCTCGGATATAATTCTGGCTCGGGACTTACAGTTAGCGACTCATCCAACATAATGATCGGTCATACAGGAAGTTCTGGACTTAATAATACCATCCGAATAGGCACACAAGGTACCGGATCAGGCCAACAAGACACTACTTATATTGCTGGTATCTACGCATCTACACCAGGAGCAACAAACAAGATAGTCTTTGTAGATAGCGTAGGAAAGCTTGGTTCTTTTGCTGGTACTGATAAACAATTATTAGTTGGAGTCACTGGAAGTTCACCTATTTGGGGTGGATTGACATCTGATGGTAGCATAACTATTACTAACCCAACACCAGGTACTATTCATTTGGTATCTGCTGGCGGAGCAGGAACTGTTACTACTGTTAATGGTGGTACTAACGTAACTACAGTTAACCCTGGTGGGCCTACTGTTACTGTGAATCTAGATGATTCGATTGCGTTACCAGTAACCAACACTGCTGGAACTGAAGGTTTATATTCACTTGGTGGCCTTGATTTCTTACACAACTATGGAACGTATAACACATTTGCTGGTAATTCAGCTGGTAATAGAACCCTAACAACAGGAAGCGCAACAAACAACACGGCCTACGGAAATGATTCGACAAGGGCGATCACAACTGGTGCAAGGAACACGTCCGCGGGATCATCATCGTCCAGATTTTTGACTTCTGCTGTAAATAATTCAAATTTTGGTTATTATTCAGGGCGAAATATAACTACTGGTGGTTATAATACAAATCTAGGCGCAAATTCTTTCAATACGGCTACCACTGGTGTATATAACGTAAATATCGGAGCTTCTACAGGGTCTAATCTGACCTTAAGTGACTCATCTAATATCCTTATTAGTAACACTGGAACTGCAGGTCTTAATAACACAATAAAAATTGGTACACAAGGAACAGGATCTGGACAACAAGCAACTACGCTTATTGCAGGTATTTATGGATCTACACCGGGAGCTACAAACAACATAGTATTTGTGGATGATACTGGAAAGCTTGGTGTCTTTACAGGTACTGATAGACAAATATTAGTTGGAGTTGCTGGAAGTTCACCTATTTGGGGTGGCCTAGATTCTACTGATGGTAGCGTAACAATATCTCATCCTACGCCTGGAACAATAAATTTAGCCGTGAACGTAGGTGATATAACAGATGTTAACGGTGGAACTAATATAAATTGCACGAGCTCTACTGGTCCTATAGTTACTGTTAACCTTGATACTTCTATAGTATTACCAGTAACAAACGCATCTGGAACTGAGGGTATGTACACGCTTGGCGTTAATGATTATATGCACTCCTACGGAACACAGAACGTTTTCATGGGAAGTTCTGCTGGTAATAGAACATTGACTACGTTAGATGCTACAGAAAACACAGGAGTTGGATATCAATCTTTAAAAAGCCTTACAACTGGAGAATTGAATTCTGGATTTGGTGACTCAACATTGGCGTCAGCGCTAGATTCTGAGTCATGTAGTGCGATTGGTCATGATTCCCAAGGACTTGTCACTACGGGCGATTTTAACAGCTCTTTTGGTGGAAATTCGTTAGGTCAGCTAACCACGGGTTCAAATAATTTAGCTCTAGGTTATAGATCTGGCTATGAATATGTAGGTGGAGAATCTAGCAACATAAGTATTGGAAACATTGGAGTGGCTGCAGAGTCAAACGTTATCCGGATAGGCACGCAAGGCACCGGAAGCGGCCAGCAAGACGCTTGTTATATCCACGGAATTTATAATACAGCCATAGGCGCAACTAGTCATATAGTAGGAGTTGACGATACTGGTAAGCTTGGATTACTTGTTAGTGGCGGAGATGTCACTGATGTTAATGGTGGAGCTAATATTAACTGTACTAATCCAACTGGACCTGTAGTTACTGTAAATCTAAATGATTTTATTAACTTACCTGCTACGGATGATCATATTAGTGATTCTGGATTGATTCAAATTAATAGCAATACTATTTTGCATGCTTTTGGCACAAATTCTATAGCTCTTGGCAGATTAGCGCTTGGAGATGATGGAGGAGGAGCTGGAGTCAAAGAAGGGACTTCCAATAATACAGCTATTGGTTATCATTCCATGAATGGAATAAGATATGGTTATAATAATACAGCTATAGGTTATGGATCTCTTGATGACGTTGTAGATGGAATAGGAAATCTGGCAGCGGGATTTGAGGCTGGCAGAGTTGTTGCTGGTAATTATAATACTATATTAGGACATCATGCTTCACGTGATGGTGGAGGCTCTTATAGTATTGCAATTGGTCATAGGGCTGGTTTTAATGGTGGCAATCAATCTATAAATATAGGAAACGAAGTAGCTGAAGATTACACTGTAAAAATGGGTCAAACATCAGGAGCCTATGCACATACTACTACTAAGATAGCTGCTATTTATGGTAAGAATATGGCTGGTGAATCGGCACGATCTGTTTATGTTGCTGCTGATGGAACATTAGGAACATCCGGATATCTATCGGCTGCATTTCTAGGTATTCAGCAGGGACACGTATATAATGCAACTGGTGATGGTTCTGTTTATTATCTTGGAGCTACGCAACCATGCCAAGAAGTTTATGATAAGGCAAATAATTATGATGAAGGTGGTTCTGGTGTTCCAGCAACGTTTACAGCGCCTGTAACTGGTCTATACTTTCTTGAGGTGCAATTTAAAATAATGTCATTGTATTCTCCTCCACCACCTCCAACTCCACCTCCTAGTTGTGGTGATCCTAGCATTATTACATCCAATAGAACATACTCTTTGATTAACTCTGTATACCAATATCAGGATGGTGGTAATCAGTCTTACTTCTATAATGCTGTTTGTGATATGGATGCAGGAGATACTGCTATATTTAGTGTAGACATATTATTTGAGTTAGGTACTAAAGTTTTAGATATTGGTGCAAATCAAACATTTTGTAGTGGATATATGATAAGGGCATTTTAATATGAAGATATATTTAGACGATGAATTAGTTTTCGAGTTAACTGAAACACAACAAAAAGTTATACAGAATGATATACCTGAAGAAGAATTCGTTAGTGATATCAAGAGACGTCTTAAATGGGTTATTATGGATAAGCATGATAATTGTTTAAGTCGCTTAAAGACTGAATGGATTCCAAAGCTTATTGAAGAAGGTGAAAAAAGCGTTCCCCTTCAGGACATGGATCTTGCTGCTCACATTTTTAAGAATCCAAATTATAAAGACAGAAGTGCTCGTGATAAAGAGCAGAAGGAAAAGAAAGAACATAAGAACAAACCATAACGCCACTTTTCTTCTTTCAAGCGGTGTGTTTAACGATAGGCATACCGCTTATCTGTATAAGAAATGTATTTAAGTATTGGCGGGCTTCTAGAGTATGTCAGAAGCCCGCTAAACAAAGAGTAAAAGGATAGTCCTAGAGTTATGCATAGGTTATGTCTAAATTATCTTTTATATGGTTTTTTTTTAAATAATGATTATCTAATATATAGCAATCATCGCATACTTTTATTTTTTCTATAGTTATTATATCTACTATTTCTGTAATTTTTACAGTATTTGAGAAAAATTCTGAATAAGCAATGAATGCTATATATATAATAATAATTAAGATTAGTATACTTTTAAGTATTAAGAATATCTTTTTTTCTTTAATGTCATTCACTTTATCTCTTTTCGACATTACTAATGTACCGTATGGAACTGCATACTTGCATCTCGGCATCTCTCCCCCCGCTTTGTAAACAAATTAAATTAAAACTTATCGATTTCATTTATAGTTTTTGTTATTTCAGGGAAAAATTTTTTAAGCCTATCTACAATAATTTCAGGAGTATTGCCTACGATATTTGGCATATGGGACAATATATATTGTTCTATTTGAGGCCTATATTTAGATAAGGGATAGCAATTTGACATGCTTTCTAGAAGCTTAAGCCTAGGAGATAATTTATCATGTAACATATAATTATTCCTCTATTCTTATAAGAGTTCATATCTATCATGTTACATAAATCTTTTCTTTATTCAAATACTCTAATTTTTAACCATTAGCTAACATGTAATTGCTTATGTTTTTAAGTAATACTTCTAGATCTTCTTTTTTATAGAGTCTGTACTGGTTCATTGGATTACGTAAAGTCTTTATCTTGTTTGCTCTTTCCCAGGTTCTGAGTGTATTTTTACTAACACCAATAAACTTTGCAGCTTCAGATATAGTTAAATACTCATTCAGCTTATTCACTTAATTCCTTATCTTTTTGAAGTCTAAACAAAATTAGCATCTTAATATGAGTCTTAAAAGTATCTATCATAAGCCTTAATTCTTCTTCTAAACCTTTGATTTTTCTTGAATTGAAATTAATATTATTACTATAAAATACAAACTCATTAAAGCAATCAAAAGAAGGAGATGATTTTGATAGCTTTTTACTTACACCACTAACTGCATCAGTGCATTTTTGATAAACAGGATAAATTTGTTTATCTAAATATTTTTGTAATTGTTCGTTATCACTATAGTGTTTAATTAGAAATCTATGATACTTAATCATAATTTTATCAAAAAAATCTTGCATTACATGTCTCCTTCTCACCATTAAACTCACTATTATTATTTAAAGCTTGTCATACGTTACCAATGACGTCAAGAATAATATTAAGTATAAATAGAATTAGCCACCGCATAGGCTAAGAAACCGAACACTAAGTTTCTGTCACATATGTTAAGTGGCTAAGTACAAAAAGAAGTCTATTTTATATATGCGGAACAGGAAGAAAGTATGCGAATAAAAACTACCTGCTCCACATGAACATGAAGTATATAGATATTATAGGATCAAAATTATTTTTTGGTAACTTTACATTTTCTTTGGTTTTAGCTTCTTGATTTTATTAGTAAGTCTAGAAACTTCTAGCTTAAGCTTTTTGATCTCTTTTATGGAGTTTATTCTAAAGCTATCAGACCAGGTCCTGCATTCAATTACTCTGTTCTTTAGGTCTTGTAGGTCAGATTTAAATAAGAATCTTATATTATCTAGAAACATCATTATCATCCTTTTTTATTTAGAACACTAACTAGCTTCTATTACTATAAGATTAAAATTATATTTTGTTAAATTGAAAGAAATGGCGTGTATATACGAAAATTTGACCCCTTGCCATAGACAAAGGGTCAAATTTTCTTTATGGTTTTAGTTATCAGACTAAACCACTAATAAAACAACTTACCAAGGAAGCTTTATATGACTCACCTTAAACCTTATCTCCGCCAAAGTCAAGTAAAATCAAATAAAACCCCTAAGATACAATATAATATCGATTTAGATTATTGTAGTCAATATAGTCTAGAATATTGTATAAACGAAAAAAATGGCCTTTGCGCCAGCTTTCGCTTTGACAAAGACCAAAATTTTCTTTATGGTTTTAGTTATCAGCATGAACCACAAAATAAAACAACTTACAAGGAAGCTTTATATGACTCACCTTAAACCTTATCTCCGCCAAAGTCAAGTAAAATCAAATAAAACCCCTAAGATACAATATAATATCGATTTAGATTATTGTAGTCAATATAGTCTAGAATATTGTATAAACGAAAAAAATGGCCTTTGCGCCAGCTTTCGCTTTGACAAAGACCAAAATTTTCTTTATGGTTTTAGTTCTCAGCATGAACCACAAAATAAAACAACTTACAAGGAAGCTTTATATGACTCACCTTAAACCTTATCTCCGCCAAAGTCAAGTAAAATCAAATAAAACCCCTAAAGTCCGGTATAAACCTAAGCTCCCTATTGGTGCTTTAGTGAAAAAGCAGAAAGCCAATGAATTTATAGCAGAATCCAAGAGAGTTATAGCAAGAGCTAATGAGGCTACGGCTATGACATACTTTTACACGAGTATGGTTTATAACAAGAGAGGGTTGATTCATAAGCTAGTAAGTTTGCTTATAGATTTTGATACTGTTATTCCATCACAAACATGGCTAGCTTGCGAACTAGGTTGTTCTTTAAGGACGGTTAATGGTCTTCTCGGTGAGTTAGATAGTAAGGGCATAATTAACAAGACACAGCGTGGGTGGAAAAATGTAGATATAAAAAACAATATCTATGAAAAGAGAACTTGCGCTTACGGTTATGGAGATAAGTTCAAGGAAGATATGGTATTTATCTCCAAGAATGATAACGGTTCCAGGAAGAACATGCAGAAGATTTTCAAGTCAATACCTGCTCTACATCGATATTTCCAAACATTTTGCGTATTAAGCTTATTATTTCTTAATAATAGTTATTCAAAGAATAACCATTATAAGAAAGGCGGGGTATATGTTCCAACGAAATATGTTAATAGTTATGAAATAGCTAAGATTTACGAAGAAGAGGCTATATCCCACAGTAAATATGTTTTTGACCATACCAGTATTGCGTCAGTACTCCCTCCAGAGCATCCAAGTGACATAGTATATTATGAAGATCGAACTCCACTTGGTGAGTATGTTGACTTTATAGGGAGGAGACCAAGAATGACCCAAAAAAGGGAAGAAATAGAATTACGGTTCTGTACTGAGTATAAATTCAAGTATTTATCTGAGCTTGATAAACCTATTGCATCTAGATATTTCACTGGACGTAAGTACTATGGCACAGTATTAGCTTACGAAGAATATCTTATCTCTACTAGCAAGGAGTATCTCGTATGGGTTCCGCCGAAAAGTGCTTTCCAGTTGACTAAAATGGAAATTGGTATTATAAAACTATTCTCTGCAGATGATATTCAGTTTGTTAAGAACAAGTTAAAGTCGTTTCCAGAGTGTAAGAATAGTTTTAAATGGATTTTTGATATATTAAAGTTTAGAAGCAATATGGAAGCAGCAGAAATAAAGAAATTATTAAAAGAAAATGGATTTTATCATAGACATATATTTTCAGAAGAGATTGATGCTGATAAGTACCGCGATAAGTACCCATACAAGACTCGTGAGCCACAAGAAGCACCTATCTGCAGTAAGGACATGTCAACGTCAGATCTTGCAGTAGGCGAGAAATTTAAGGCGTTAATAGGTGACAAGGCTTATATGGACTATTGTAGTCGTGCTGGTTTATTTGATAGTTCAGACTAAGAATAAACTAATGACCCTATAGTTTAGTTGGTTAGAATTAAGGACTTTCATTCCTTAGACATTGGTTCGAGTCCGATTAGGGTCACCAACCCGTAGGGTCACCAACCCGGGGGTTGCCAGTTTACGTAATTTCAACCTCTTCTTTTTTTCTTTATGGCTCTTATTCTATTCATGGTTGGTGCGTACCTAGTGGCAGGTAGTTCTCTAAGTGATCTTATATGAAGTTTATCCAAGATATCTTCAGCCAGGTCTTCTTGATCATCTAGCTCTTTCATGAGCTCTGCGTACTCATTATTATTTATAACGGCAAAAGATTCTTCTTTTTTGTTATACAAGGCTTTGAGTTGAGAGCCTCCTTCAGCTAGCTCATTAGCTATTTGCATATCATCTTCACCATCGTCATCAAACGGATCCCCTGAAACTGTGAGGCCCAACATATCCATAATCTCAAAACGTTTCATAGAGTTTAAATTTGAACCATAAGACTCTATTGTATTCTTGCTTGGGGTAATAAGAACTCTAGATTCTATCCATTGGCCAGATGAGTGCCATATTCTAGAACAAAGTATTGTGACCGAGTCTTTAAGTTTTATTCTTTGGGAGACATGTAGACCGTTTTTACCAAGGATAGGTCTTATGCGTACCATTATTTCATGTAGGTCTGAGTAGCCCGATGCCAAGTATGGGTTTTGTCTGTTTACTTTGATTATAGGAAATTCTAATGATGCTAGTGCTATTGCCTCATTTAACTTTGCAGTCTCCTTAGACTCATAAGACTCTTCTATTTCTTCGTCTAGCTTATTTAAGATTAAATCTAACTTCTCTTCTATAGCGCTTGTGCTAACGTTTAGCATGGTACTCTCCTTTAAGGTTCTTCATTAACTCTTTTTAGGAGAGTATCTTTTTTTTTAAAATACTTCTAGCACAGATCTTTCAAGTATTTGAGGAAGTCCTGTATATTATATAAAAATTAATGCCATAACCAGGAGTATGCATGGATAATATAAGAGAAAACAAAGAATTAACACTTACGAACCTAGAAGATGTAACTAAAGATAATTACAAAGACCTTCTTCCTATTATTAGCGATAATGTTAGAAAGCTAGTTAATCTTAAGAATATGAATATGTCTAATTTAGCTTTAGCTATGTGTATGGACAGAAGAACAATAAAGAAGATGGCTGTTGGCGATATAGATAAAATAAGATTCCATACCGCCAAAAAGATTAATGATTGTTTTAATAACCTTTATAAGATTATAGAAACTAATTAAAAGAAGTTTTCACTAGGTGTGAACTCTTTTTTAACATAACCTCTAGAAGAATTATTCTCTGTAACGTAGCCATCTGTGTCTTCATCGGTGTATAGACACAGCTTAGAAGCTAGGGCATATCTTTTAAAGTATGTATAACCAGTACCATATACTTGGAAGCTGATCTTACTCTTAAAATCTTCTTCCCTGTAGGGTATCAAGGTAAAAGACTCTGAACATTCACCACTTGCTGCATGTGTGAGTCTTGTACAAACTAGATGCTGGCCCTGCTCGTTAGAAGTTATATCTTGCTCTACGCATATTCCATTTTTATGGAGTATTGGAAGAACTAACTTAAATATTTCTCCAAGGTTAGAATACTTAAAACCCCTAGCGCCACTTTTACTTTTAGGCATATCTGGAAACTCTGACTGAGACTTTAAGAATGCTTTATAGAACTCTATTTTGGGTTCTTGTGTATATTTTCCACTCATAATTAACTCTTAGAATTTTCACCTTTAGGGAGCATTACAAGTGACTCAACGACAACTATGTGCCTGTGTCTAGACTCACCATCTTTAGACTCCCATGATTCTAATTTTAGCCTGCCCTCTATGAGTACAGCACTGCCCTTTACTAAGTAAGCTTCTACTACTTTATTTATACCACCCCAACATTGACATCCAACGAAGCAGGTATCATCTTTTTCTTTATAACTTCTGTTGCTGGCTAGTACTAACTTACAAAGTCTGGTCTCGCCAATATCAGAACACTCAGGATCTTTTACTAAATTGCCCTGCATAATAACTTTGTTCATATTGTTCGACATAAGAACTCCTATAATACTTTATTAACAAGATCTTCTACGCTAGAATACATTACTATTTCTTTGAATTGTTTCTTAAGATTTAACTTCCAAAAACTAGAGTCTTCAGTACGATACGCTGATAGATCTAGGTCTTTAAGCTCTGGAATATTTTTATACTGAATTGTTCCTATACGATTGATTTCCTTGAATTCATAACCCCCACCAGATGAGTCCTTAAACTCAGATAATTCTTGTAATCTCTTGCTCTGCTCGTCTTTAATACTTTTAAGAAAGTCTATCTTGTCCGTAGTATCTTTTAATTGGGCAGCAGCATTTATCCATATTTGTTTTCTTTTTATCATATCAGTTTCCTTTAAAATATAAGTTATTTAATCTACATCTAACTAACTAAGATTTGTGAGCTATTTTTTTAGCAAGTTCTTCCAGATCTTCTCTTCTGTATTGTCTATAATTGTTTATAGGATTTCTAAACGCTTTAAACTTTCCAAGCCTATCCCAGCGTTGTAATGTCATAATGCTAACTTTAAGATAATCAGCTGCTTCTTTCACTTTAAACATATCTTCCATTATGTCTTCATATTCATAGTCTAAAAAAGACTCTTCTTCGTATGACATTTCTACCCTCTCTGTATATAGTAACTATATACAACTATATTAAACTATATACAAAGAATGTCAAGCATATATTAGAATATATTTATGGTATATTTGTCGCATGAAGATAGTATTGCCTGGTAATCCTGTTCCTAAGCATAGGCCACGGTTCCTGAAGGATGGGAGAGCTTATAACGATCAAAGAAAATATATGAATGATTTGTCTTTCATTATTAAATCACAGTATAATGAACCTATATTAATAGGACCGTTAAGTATTGATATAACCTTTTTTATGAAAATATCTAACTCTTTATCCAGACTGAAACAATCTAGACTAAATGGCCAATATCATTACCTACGTCCCGACCTTATAGCATTATGCTCAAGTAGAAAACTTTGGTCTGATAATCCAAGGACTGAATTCGAAGTAAGTTCGTTAAAATAAGAGGTGAGAATATGGCAGAGAGTAACTATAGAGCGAAGGGCCGTCAGCATATCATATCAAATAAGAAATCCCCTACGATAGCTACGCCAAGATATAAACAAACTTTTGATATTGCCTATCCGGAAGATCCTAAAAAACCTATATCTCAAAAAAAATTAACCTATATAGCAGATGTAATGGTTGAGTGGGTAAAGTCTTCTAATGAACTCTATTGTTTTAATACTTTTCTTTATTATCAGAATATGACTTTATCTACTTTTATTAGATGGATTCCTAAGTCAAAAACACTAGAAGACGCATACAACTTTACAATGCAGGTCTTAGGAACTAACAGAGAGCTTGCAGCGCTTGCTAAGAATGCAGAAGGACTTGCTTTTAAAACAATGCAATATACGTATGATAAGCAATGGAAAGAGGCTGAAGAACGACAGGTTAAACTTAAGATAGCTAATGATAAGGAAGGGCTATCTAAGGATGACTTTGTTTCTATAATAGGACGTATATTAAGAGATCCTAACGAGAAGCATACAGATGAATGATCTAACCAAGAACGTTGAGACCAGGATAGCTATGAAGAAGTTTACTTTTAGGGATTATCAAATACCTATAGTTAACGCTGTAGAGAGAGATAACTTTAAGAAGATATTCATTTGCCTTGGGCGAAGGGCAGGAAAAGATTTAACCTGCTTGCAAATTGCGCTTAGACAATGCCTTAAAAAAGCATGTACCGTATTCTATATTTTCCCTACATTTTCAAATGCAAGAAAGGCTATCTGGGATGCTATTGATAATTCTGGTATAAAAATACTGGACTATCTTCCTGATGCTATATGTAAGAAGAACTCCTCAGAGATGAAGGTCACTTTTATTAATGGAAGCGTGATTCAGTTTTTAGGTAGCTCTGAGTACGATAGACTACGTGGCACTAACCCTTATATGGTAATTTTTAGCGAATATGCTTATCAAAACCCTATGGCATATACAACCATTCGTCCCGTATTAGCAAGTAACGACGGTGTAGCAATATTTATAAGCACCCCATTTTCGAAAAATCATTTCTACGATCTTTATCAGGTTGCTAGTAATTCACCAGCTTGGTTTTGTTATAGAAAGAACGTAGACGAGACTATGCACTTGTCTCAGGAGAAGTTAGAGGAAGAGCGTGCTTCGATGAGCCATGATATGTTTATGCAGGAGTATTACGTATCGTTTGACCAAGGAGTGCGTGGCAGTGTCTTTGCTACGGTAATGAATCAAATCAATAATAATAATCAGATTACAAATGTTCCATGGGAGCCCTCATTCCAAGTACATACAAGTTGGGATCTTGGATATGCTGACAAGACAGTCATTATCTTTTTTCAGATTTGTGGTCAGAGTATTCATATAATAGATTACTACGAGAACAACCAGCATGGCTTAGAGCATTATATTAAGTTTCTTGATACTAAGCCGTATAAGTATGGCAAACATATAGCTCCACATGATATGGAGAACCATTCCTTTTCTACTGGAGTATCTAGGCGTGACATGGCTTCTAGGTTGGGTGTTAGTTTTATAATCTCACCTAAGCTGCATGTATCAGATGGAGTGGAGGCTGCAAAGGTAGCACTTGCTAAATGCTATATTGATGAAGATAAGTGCTCTTGTTTAGTAAAGAATCTTAACCTATATAGATATGTATGGGATGAGAAGAGGCAGGACTATACGAACAAGTTTTGCCATATGGATTCCCACGCAGCCGACGCTTTTAGGTACTTAGCAGTATCTTATAAAAAGGCTGTAACAGGAACATCCCCAGAAGAACTAAATTCTAGATATAATAGGGCGATGTATGGTACTGATAGAGGTAATTTCAACCCGTTAGGATAGTAAATAATCTGTATTAGATATATTCTGATAAAATCTATACTGAAACATATAATAGGAGTGTTGTAATGAAGCTATTTCCTACAGATTCTGTAGATTTGTACTCACAAAAAGGACATGAAATAAAAGAAAAGATGACTGAGTTCTATCATATATATAATGATAAGAATCAGGCCTTCTGGTACGAAGCCGACTTGGACAATAGATTCTATTCAGGTGACCAATCTGTTTGGGATGAGGTATACAGCGGTAAAGCCAAGAACCGTCGTAACGTCTTCAATTTCAATAGGATCCGTCGCGTTGTGGAGATGGTGTCTGGAAAGCAAAGGCAGTCAAGAAAATCTACAATCTGTGTTCCAGTAGAAAATGGGGACCAGCAGACAGCGGATCAATATTCCAAGATTTTTTCACATATTAGCCGGAAAGAGTATGTTCTTGAGACTATATCACAGGCTTTTAATGATTCGTTAACTACAGGCCTCAGTCTTCTACATTTGTGGAACGATTATAGACAAGATCCAGTTTCAGGTTCCTTGAAGGTTGACGTACTCTCTTACAATAGTTTTTTAATAGATCCGTTCTTCAGAAAAGCAGACTTATCGGATTGTAACTGTTTATGGAAGAGATCCTTTGTTAGTCCTATGCAGGCAAGAGCTCTATTACCAGACAAGAAAAAGTTTATAGAAGATGTATCACATATAAGGCCACAGAACATTTTTACTTTTATGCCTGAAAATAGTCATTTAGATAAGAAGAACTTGTTATCATATGATGAATATTATTATCTAGACTCACGCTTTCAGAAGCTTATGATCGATACACAGACTGGTGAAACTATGGAATGGCAAGGTAAGTCAGATGAAGGCTTAGCTGAGTTTCTTAGGATGTATCCTTCTGTGACAGTTGAAGAGATAGAGATTCCTACAGTAAAGATGGCTATATTACTTCAAGGCTCAGTAGCTTATGACGGCCTCAACCCACTAGGCATAGACAAGTATCCTTTTGTACCTGTCATGGCATATTTTAATCCTAACATCTCAACATACTCATTAAAGATGCAATCTATGGTCCGTGGCTTGAGAGATCCTCAATACCTATTTAACAGACGTAAGAATATTGAGCTCGATATCCAAGAGTCACAAATAAATTCAGGTTGGAAATATAAAGAGGATGCCTTAGTTAATCCTGACGATGTTTTCCTTTCTGGTCAGGGTAAAGGATTAGCCTTAAAGGCAGAGTCTCAGATGACTGACGCTGAGCAAATTATGGCCCCATTAATTCCACCTAGCATGTTCCAGTTATCGGAGCAGATGGCTAAGGAGATCCAAGAGATATCTGGTGTTAACGAGGAGTTATTGGGTAGTGCTTCTGACGATAAGGCAGGCATTCTGTCTATGCTGAGACAGGGTGCAGGACTTACAACATTACAGACACTCTTTGATCAGCTTGATATGTCCCAAAAGATGCTTGGAACTATAATGTTATCAGCAATACAGGCTAACTACACACCTGGAAAAGTTAAGAGGATTATAGAAGAAGAACCAGCCCCTCAATTCTACAATAAGGCTTTTGGTAGATATGACGCTGCTGTAGAGGAAGGGTTTAATACAACCACACAACGAGCCATGCAATTTTCCCAATTAATCCAGCTCAAGGAGATCGGCATGCCTATTCCTGATGAAGCTATTATAGAAGCTGCGACATTACAAAATAAGAATAAGCTCCTAGAACAGATGGATAAGATAAAACAGCAACAGGCTGAAGCACAACAGAAGGCTGAGCAGACACAACAACAGCTCCAGTTATCTCAAGCTGAACTAGCTAAGGCTAAAGTTCAATCAGATCTTTCCCTCGCTAAGGAAAGAGATTCAAGAGTTTATAGTAACATTGGCTTGATGGACGAACGTAGACAGGAAGCAGAAAAAGATAAGACGCAAGCTATGCTTAACTTGGCTAAGACTCTTCAAGAGATGGATGACGTTGATCTTTCTCAACTTACCAAGCTTTTACAGTTATCTCAGGTAGTTGATGCTAAGACCAGCCAAGACAATAATGCTGAACAATTGGGTAGTGCTATTGTTACAGGTCAGACTAAGGATAAAATACCATCTGACACCACTAATTCAGGAATGTCGGGTAATTCACTTGGCGCAAACTTATAAAGGAGTAGCTATGAAGATGTTTTTGAGTCCAGCTGCCGTGAAACCCAAGGGAAAACCAAGAGATGTTTTTGATAGCGTTATGGGTATTAATACTGATAAGAAGAAGCCTAAAAAAGATAAGAAAAAGGATAAGCCTTGGAAAAATAAAAAGAAATAAGAGGGCATAGTGAAAAAGAAGATTGAAGCTCCTAGTGAGTATAACGATATAGGCAAGCAGTGTCTTAAGGCATCTGAGAAGATTAATAATGACACTGTTGAGGTTAGAGAGCTTTCTAAAGAGATGAATAAGGGGTATATGGATACCCTTAAGGATACGGCTATAGATGGTAAGAAGAAGTATACTGATACTTTTTATGTTGTTGTACTTACTAAAAGAGAAAGACTTATAAGTAAGGTTTTACGTAATTTTTTCTATGCTAGGCAGTCATGCCCAACTCCAAGTTATGAACAGGCTGTATATAAGTTTAACTCCAAGGATGAAGTTTTAACCTTTTTATGGATGATTCCATCTAAACAATTATGTAAAGATATGTTTAAACAAAGACATGACTTAAATATGGTAAATGATCCGTTATTACCTTTTGTGATAGATTATGTAACTGGTAGGCTCTATGTTAAAGCTATAGAACTAAATGAAGAGCATTTAAATGATAATCATTTAAAAGAAAATTTTTAGGAGCAACATGTCAGAAGAAATAATACAGGATGCTGTTATAGAAACTGAAGTTCAAAACGAAGAGGTCAAAGCTAATGAATTACAAGAATCAGATAATATAATTCTTAGTGGCGACGATAGTTCACATAAAGGAGAAGATAATTCAGATATTAAAGAAGATAGTAATATTAGTAGAAAAGAAGCTAAACAAATAGAAAAACAGGAAAACATTAAAGCATTACGAGCATCTAGGAATCAGTTCCAACGTGAGCGTGATGAGTACCTTGCAAGAATACAGGTATTAGAAGCTGCTAAGAATAAGCCAGTAGAAAATGATCTTGATGATTTTGAAGATCCTCAAGTAAAAGAAATAAAACAAATCAAGAGTTATATGTCTGAGATGGCTGCTAATAACTCTAGGATGAAGTTACAGACACAGTATCCAGACTTTGGGAAGATTGTTAATGGTGAGAGTATATCTATCCTTAAAAATAGATTTCCAGAGATAGCAGCAACATTAGAACAGTCTAGAGATATCTATACAACTGGAGTATCAGCGTATAACATAATAAAGAAGTTTGGCTTACATATTTCTGAAGACTATGAAATTAAGAAGCAGCGGGTTGAAGATAACATCGCTAAGCCAAGACCTACTAGCGCTGTTAAGAGTCAATCTGATCTAAGTCACGCTTCTGATTATTCTGATCTTAAAGATAAATCGGTAAGAGATGAAATTATAAGAATTGCTACTGAACGAGCAATGGGTTAGAAGTATTTCTCTTCTCTTCTTTTATATTACACGCCTGCGATGCCTACAAAACAGGCGTGTAATTAGTCCTTAAAAGAAACAATTATTTGTTTTTATTAATTAGATTATTGAATACATAACCACTAAGTCTTCCAAGAAAACTAGAGAATATACCAACAAGATAATAAATAAATTCTTCTTTCAATTTGTTACCTTTTTATATATAAAAAATATGATATCTCCACTAACCATACCTAACATAAAAAAGATAACTAAATAAGCTGAATGTAAAGCGGTCATTTTGTATTCTATTCTTTAAGGAGTTGGAGTTGCTGCGAAGGCTGTAGCAAAAACTGCACCTGCTGCATTACTTACCGCTTCTGTTGGAACTGCTAACGCTTGCATTGTTAGGGCTCCAGCAGTAGCTCCAGCTCCTGGATTTAATGTAGCTGCTGTAACGGCCACAGCTACCAAAGAGGAGAATCCATAAGATATTACATATATTGATCCTTTTGCGAACCAAAATCCAGCTACAGCTGCGACAGGTCCACCGCCATTTAGTCTTTGTTTAGCATGTATGACATATTCACCATCATCTAGTTGTGAGACGGTTAAATAGTTTGTTGAGCAACTAAGCTGCCTAGCTATGTCTTCGCTTTCTTCATCTGATAGCTGTGTAAATGTGCCTAAGTTGCTTATTTTTTCTATATCTGAGTGTATGAAAACTCTTCTAAGCTCTATATACCCACCAGATATCATTACATTTCTAACATTTCCCAAGAAATAATTTAACTGCTTACTGGTTATGTTTCTTATTACTTCATCAACGAAACAGTTTTGGACTCTATAGATTTCATTATCTTTTAATATACTGAAACCATTATTATTATGTGATACTTTTATTACACCTAGTGCATGAGGAACAAATAGATTATTTCTATCTATTTGTATTGACTTTAAATTAGCAGTTACTAATGTAGCAATCGTCATAAATGTTGCTAATGTTTTTTTAATCATTGAATTCTCTTTCTTATTTATATTGAACTATATTTTTCTCTAACTGTATTTAATATTTTCTATTACATTGATTACTCCTATTAAAAATTAGTAGTACTTTAATAATAATAGGAAAAAGTACCATGTTAAAAAAGTATTGACAATATAAATATCAATGTTTTACATCTTAGATATAGTTTGGTAAGCTATGTATAGGGGAATATAGTTTATTTAATTATGTTTAGGGGCATTCATGAAAAAGATCGTTTTTATTTTATTATTATGTTTTAGTACTTGTTTTTCTAATAACAAGGTTGAGCCTAAAAGCAGAATAATCAGGGTTGTTAAGGGCATGAATAATGTGTTAAATGATATCTTGACTACTAAGGGTGCAATAAAGGCTCTTGTACTAGCATCTCCATTAATAATATTTTATTGTAAGTATTATAATTACAGTCCAGCAAGGATAACTATTGAAAAGGGTGTTAACTTAGTTGGTTATGCTAAGGAGTGTTATAAGATCCAGGAAGCTTATGGTAGGTCGTCTGCTAATTTAGAAGCGATAGGTACTAATCCTAAGAAGTATTTGTTTATTACATTTAATGGATTCATTGATAAGATAATTAATTATGGTATTCCATTTTTAGCAACATTATTAGCTTCTAGGATTATCTCAAGTAAGAAGTAATTTAAAATCAAATTTGTTTATTTATAGTTCTGTTTGTTATACTTAGCTGACTATACGAAAGTATGTTGAATGCTGCGTAATGGACTTCGCAATCCAGATACTGTGTAAGAGGATTCTTGAATCTTGACCATTGAGTTAAGACTCGGGAATCTTCTAGGTCTCGCAAGCCAAGAAGTTTTCAACATATGCTCTTATAGTTTCGCGTTAGAGATTTCTTATCTCACAGGACCTCGCAAGTTCAGGACTGTAATGGATATAGATTTGTGTTTATATCTGTACGAGCCTCGTCCGACTTAAGCTGTAATTTATAATTTTATGGATTATTACTTAAGGAAATCTTATGGCAAGAGTAACAACAACAACTTTACCTCAACCAGTACAGGTCTATTACGATAGAATTCTTCTTAGTATGGAAGAGCCTAATCTTATCCATTCCAAAGCTGCTATGAAGAAGAACTTAGCTTCAAGAAGTGGTGATACTATTCGTATGGAAAGATATGATGATATTGGTAGCGCTACTGTTCCTCTAGGGAATACAGGCGTAACACCACCATCAAAATCAATGTCTTCTATTTTCGTTGATGCAAAGATTAACTTTTACGGCACATGGACAGAAATAAATGAACAAGTCGATCTAACGTCACAGTCTCCAGTATTGAATCAAAGAGCTAAGTTACTTGGACGCTCAATGAGGCAAACGGAAGATGATCTTATTAGAGATCTATTAGCTACTACAGCATTTACGATATTTGCTGTTGGTGGTGTTTCTGGCGATTCTCCAACTGAAATTACACTTTCAGATATTCAAGATTGTGTTAAATCATTGTTGAATCATGACGCTAAGACCGTAGCTAGCTCACTAGAAGCTTCTAACAAATTTGGAACAGCGCCTGTCCCAAATGCATATATTGGAATGGGAAACACCAACTTGTCTTCTACATTAGAAAACATCAATGGTTTTCTAGGAACACATGAATATGGTTCTAAGGGAATGATTGATCAAGCAGAGTGGGGAACTGTAGGGCGTGTAAGATTCTTACTATCTTCTCGTGGTTCAGTATCAACTACAGCATCTGCATTAGGTAACGATGTTTATAATACCCTTATTGCTGGCATGGAAGCATATACAACAATTGGTTTAGAATCTAGCAATGCAAAGTTTCTTTATCATAGTACCAGAGAAGCTGGTGGACCTCTTGAGTTGAATTCAACAGGTGGTTGGAAGATGTCTCATGGCCAAGCTATTACTAATGATGCATGGATTTGTAATCTTAAATCAACAGTATAATTAAGGGAGAAATTATGAACAACATATTCCAACAAGGAAATTTTACATCTGATGGTCTCGATCACACTTTAAAGATCCGCTCAGATGCTGATTATATTAAAATAATAAACTATACACAGCATGCGGCCGCAAATAATGGTTACGGCGTAGAGTATGAATGGTATAAAGGTATGACTACCAATACTATCATTAAATACCGTCCTGCTGGCGATCAAACAATGGCATCAAACGTTGCTGCTAACTCTATTAATGTAATAGATTCTTCATCTTTTGCATTAGGTGCTAACACTGCAGTAACAGCTGGTACTAACGTTGTAGATCCACTTTACAGCACAGCTAGTACAGCTGGCTTGTTAGCTGGCGGTATTGTTAGATTGAACAATACAAACCATAACAACCTTAATGGCTTAGATTTCTCTGTAGACACAGTAACTCTTAATACGTCTTTCCAGCTATCTAACAACATAGCAACAGCTCCTGGTAGAGTTGCAGGTGCTGCTGGTTACTATAGAACTGTAGCTCCTAACCTTGAAATCTACAGAATGTTTACACCTAGCAATAGAAATATCGCTAACATTACAGCTGCAAGTCCTTGCGTTGTAACAACATTGGTAGATCATGGTTATGCAGTAGGTCAAAAGGTTAAGTTTAACATTCCTTCTACTTGTGGAATGACTCAGCTTAACGGTTTGACTGGTAATATCACGGCAGTAACAGCTGGACCTCCAAATACATTTACTGTTGATATTGATGCATCTGCATTTACAGCATTCAACTTCCCTGTATATACAGCAGTTCCATTCACACCACCTTCAGTAACCGTTATTGGAGAGAACTCTGGATATGCATCATACATGGATGCACCTGGTAAATTTTACAACCAAGGTTTTATTGGTGTAATACTTGCTGGTGGAACAACAGGTCCTGGCGGAAACAATGACGATATCGTCATTTGGTATGCCGGTAAATCAGAATTAGTTACTAACACTATCTAGTATTACTAACTAATTAGCTTGTGGGCCTATTTGGGCATTTATGGGCCCACAAGCTAAAAGTGACAGCCATAAACTATACTATTTTAATATTTAGGAGGCCATATGGCACAAGCAAAAGTTATTAACACTGGTGTTCCAGTAAGATCACAGAGTCAAGTACTTAATCAGCGAAGGGAACGAGACAACGAGTTAGTCAAAGGTAAGTTTGTTTATGACGAAGTTCCTGGTGGGACAATGACGTTCTCATATCGTAAATACAAAGCAGATGGTGTAAAGACTTATACTATAAAAGATGGAGAGATCAGAACTCTTCCTAAGTGTGTTGCTAAGCATTTAGCTACAACAGGTAAGGTTCCTATCCATGAATATGCTACTGATGAGAATGGTAAATCATTTGAACGTGTTGCTAGGTTTAAGAGAAGATACAATTTTGAAAGTTTAGAGTTTTTTGAAGATGAAGATTTAGATACATCGAGATTATTTACTTCATCAAGATAGAACTTATTTAATACTTATAATTAGTTTTAGGATAAATGTTATGCCTACACCAGATAACACATTATCTACATTAGAGCAGATAAGAATAAGGATAAGACGTATTACGAGAAACCCTTCATCATCTCAGATATCAGATGCTGATATAGATAACTATATTAATACTTTTATGCTTTATGATATGCCTGCACAATTGAAGCTAGACTCCTTGGAACAGGTTCTAACCTTTTTCACGTCAGCAAATGTAGATATATATGAAACAAATACAATTGATACTACGGCTCCGTTGTACAATTTTAAAAATAGATACACCAATGTTATTGACCCTATTTATGTGGCTGGAAGCGAAGTACAGTTTTTCCAGGATACTGAAGAATTTTATACAATGTATCCTAAACCTAATTATAAGGTAAACATAGGTACAGGAAATGGTATTACTACAGTTTTTACTGGTACTCTTGACGCACACCCTATCCTTAAAGATCAGGTAACAGTTTCTACGGTAGATACAGCAGGTTTCCCTCTTGTTTTAGTAGATAACGGATCGGGTGGCTTTACTGGTTCAGTCGACGCTTTTAGTTATATTACATACACAACGGGTGTATACGATATAACATTCACTACACCTCCTGCTTCTGGCGAATATGTATGGATTCAAGCGGTAAATTATGTAGCAAGTAAACCCACAAGTATCTTATTTGTTGAAGACAAGTTTACATTAAGACCTGTTCCTGACATGACATACAGAGTAGAAGTTACTGTTAATATTAGGCCTACAGAACTTACTACTGGTCTTCCACAGCTAGCTGAATGGGCTGAATACATATCATATGGAGCAGCTATAAAGATTTTACAGGATAGATTAGATACTGAAGGTGTTCAAATACTTATGCCTCAGTTTAAAAAACAAGAAGTATTGATTACGAGACGCAAGATTGTTCAAAATGCAAGAAAGCGTGTTCCTACAATATACTCAGGAGGAGAATAAATGGCATATTCCGACGTTCCTTTTACTATTGATGAAACTCTTTCAGTAAGTCAGCCTAAAATTAAACAAAATTTCTTAGATATTAATACTGTTATTTCAGTAGATCACGAAACCTTTGGCGCAGCTAACGGTCAAGGTAAGCATAAATGGGTCAAGCTTACTGAGCAGGTTGACCAGGCTACTTTGGTTAATGAAATGGCGTTGTATATTAAAGATAATGTTACTGAGCCTAACTTGTACCTTAGAAAAGAAAACAGTGGAACAATATTTAACTTAACTCCGTCTACGGTAGGACACGCTACTCCTGGATACGAAGTATTACCATCTGGTTTAATATTGAAATGGGGATTAGCTACTGCTACTGGCCTTGGAACAATTTCTTATGCTACTCCATTCCCAACAGTAGTCTATTCTGTTCAGTTAACTCCTTATGGAACAGATGGCGCTAATATGAATAGAGAAATAAGGCTTAGAGGGTATGGCGGCACAGATAATTTTACTGTTGTAGCAACAAGGAGATATCAAAACGATCTAGATACGTGTCAGTTTACTTATTTAGCTATAGGAATCTAACATGGCATATGATCGCTTTTTAATAGCTCCATATAAGAGTGGACTAGTTAAGGACATGGCGAGTTGGCTGACAACAGATAATTCATTCAGTAAGTTGCAGAACTTGCATGTATCTAGGGGTAAAATCCAGAAAAGGTTTGGCTCTGCTCTTATTGGCGATCAATTATTGTCAAGAGCGAGGATAGGATTACTGAGTACTACTGAAGACCTAGGAGCAACTAGTGGAGCTGGAGATCTTGCTGGAACTGTTGCTGGTACAGTATTTGCTGTAGGGCAATCGTTTTCTATAGGTACAGAGATATTTACTGTTACTGTTTTAGGAACTCCTGGCGTAATGGCAACTACAGGTGCTGCTACAGTTCATACATTTGATACTACCACTGGAGCATTTGTTATTAACGGAGCTACGCCTACTATAACAACATATTTTTATCCTACTGGATATGGCACAACAACAGTAGCAGGAACAGCTACTGGAATAGTTCCTGGACTTATATTTAAGGTAGGTCAACAGTTTTCTATAGACACAGAGATATTTACCGTTCCTGCTTTGGGGATTCCTGGAGCAATGCTTTCAACGGGTGCTGGAGCTGGAACATTTAATACAACAACTGGCGCTTATACTATTACTGGAGCAACTCCAGCTAGCGTAATATATTTTTATCCATGTGAACCTATAATGGGGATAACGCATTATGAAAAGGGACCAGTAAACGAGCATGCGACATATGTTTATGATACTCAGTTTATTTATAGGTATTCCGGAACATCTTTTATTAAAGACACTACGTTTACTGCTACATTTCATGGAGACTATAAACAGTTCTTCTGGTCAGCTAACTATCTAGGACCAACAGCCGATCAAATAGCTTTATTCACAACGAACTTTAACTATACATTAGGAGTTAATCCTCCAGCTACTGATGATCCTATTTATTATTATGACAATACTACATGGGGAGACTTTTCAGCTTATACAAAGTTTAATTCAGCTTCAGATATAGTTTCTTCCTGTAAGATAATAATAGCTTGGAAAAATAGACTCTTACTATTAAATACTGTTGAAAAAGATATAGCTCCAACGATTACTAACTCTGCTCATCCTAATAGGGTTAGATACTCACATAACGGTAATCCATTTAGTAATAATGCATGGCTACAGCGAAGACAGGTTATTGGTGCTGATAAAGCTGATGGTGGTGGATATATAGACGCTCCAATTGAGGAACAGATAATGTCAGCTGCTGTTATTAAGGATAGGCTTATAGTCTATTTTGAACGTAGCACTTGGGAGTTAGCATATACAGGAAATACAGGTTTACCCTTTATATGGAAGTCTATTTCTGCTGACGTTGGGTGTGAGTCTACCTTCTCTACTGTTAATATTGAGAGTGAGATTTTGACTATAGATACTACTGGTGTTTACGCCTGTAACGGTGTAAGTGTTGGTCGCATAGATAAACAAATACCAGATGAAATATTTAGCTTTTTAAGATCTGCTGAAGGAACACAGCTTGTTAATGGCATCAAAGACTATTCAAATAACTTTATTTATTGGACCTTTTTAGATTATGCCAACGAATCTACGCACAAATATCCTAACAAGATATTAGCTTATAATTATGATAGTAGGTCATGGTCAATTTATGACGATACGATAACAACTTTTGGTTATTTTGAACAGTCCGGAGATATTACATGGTCATCAGCTGGACCTTGGAGTTCCGATGCTACATGGGGAAGCGGATACAGACAAGCACAGTCTAGAAGAATTATAGCTGGTAACCATAAGGGATACCTGTTTTCAATCGATAATACTAAAAATTATAATGCTAAAGTCTTACCTATAGCTAACTTAACTATAGCGACTGGTATAGCAACGTTAACTATTCCTAAACATAATATAGCAGATGGAGATTACGTTGAGCTTATAGACAGTAACATAAGCGTAACTAGAGATTCTGTTGCATCTTATAACAATATATTTAAAGCTGTTTGGATTGACGCTGATTCAATATTATTAACCGATCTTACTTTTGCTGGTACTTATGTAGGCAATGGTACTTTATCAAGAGTCTCTAAGATAGAACTTCAGTCTAAGGACTGGAACCCGTATGTTAAGACTGGTGATAGAGTATACCTAGCCAGGATGGATTTTTGTATAAAGAATACTGGAAATGGTAAAGCTATAGTTAACTATAATGTAGACGCTATAAAGGGTATTGATTTTGTTAACGAGGGTAATGTTTCTAATGCTTCTTTAGGAACTAATGTTCTAGATCTTCATGGAGATATTATTCTTAATCCTTTAGAGGTTTATAGGGATATACTCTGGAAGACTATTTATTTTCAGGCGCTTGGTGATTTCGTGAATATAAACATAACTTTGAGTGAAGATCAGATGCTTGATAAGAAGTATGCTTTAGCTAACTTTGAGTTACAGGGTATGATTTTATATACCATGAAGGAGGGTAGGTAATGGCATTAGATAATTCAACATTATTATCCATAAGTAACGTAATAGATACATCTAAGATAGATTCGATAGACGTTAAGTCTCCTGAGTTCAAGACTCTTTTAACATCTATTTCTGATAACGTTAATAACTTGTTGTTATCTATTAACTCAAAGGATATAGGTATCTATGACGCTACTGAAACTCTTGCTGGCCAAAGTTATTTTGATCCTGATAGACAGGTACAGAGGCCGGTCTATAGAAAGGTAATAGATTTTGGTGTATTGAAGAATGCTGCGGGCAATACACAGATAGCTCATGATCTTGATGCTAATTGGTCATATAAATTTACAAGGATATATGGTACTACGTCAGATCTAACAGGTAAGATTTATCTACCTATTCCTTATGCTACTTCTACCGCAGCTGATATAATTGAGTTATACGTAGATGCTACATATATTAATATAACAGTCGGAAAAGATAGAAGTGCATTTACGACGACCTATGTAGTAGTCGAGTATGTGGAGCTGTAATAAAATTAGAAAGGGAGTATTATGTTTGGTTTACCATCACCAACAATGTTAGGTTTATCTGCAGGAGCAGCTGGTCTAGGGGCTTTAGGTTCTCTTTTTGGAAAATCTCAGAAAGCTCAGACAACACAGTTACCAATATTAAGTCCACAACAACAAGCTTGGCAACAACAGGCAGGACAAATGGCTATGCAAGGATTGCAAGATCCGTCACAAGGCTTTGATCCTATTGCACAACGAGCAAGATCACAATTTCAAACTCAGACTATACCTTCATTAGCTGAACGTTTTACCTCTTTTGGCCAGGGTGGACAGAGATCAAGTGATTTCATGGGTGCAGCTGCCGGAGCTGGCGCAGACCTTGAAGAAGGACTAGCTGCTCAAGGCGCACAATATGGTTTGCAAAATAGAGGCCTATTACAACAGCTTTTAGGCATTGGTATGCAGCCTGGCTTTGATAATATATATCAACCAGGACAGATGGGTGGATTGCAGAGATTTGGACAGTCTTTATTCCAGGGCAGTATGCCTATGTTTGGCCAAGGTTTTCAAGCTCAACAATTACAGAAAATGATGCCGAAGCTTGAAAATATGTTTCAAAATCAGGGAGGAAAGTAATGGCAACAACGATACTTGATAAGCTTTCTCCAAGTGCTGAGATAGGAGCAAGCTTAGGTGGTGGATTATCTTCAGGCTTACAGTCTTTAATCACTGCAAAGCTAGGACAGATGCAGAAGCAGGCTGGAATGACTGGCGTAATGCCTGGACAGCAGGCGCAAGCTTTGTCTTACTTGCCAGATGATATTTTGAAAACTTTATTGCCACAAATACAAAAGAACCAGCAGTTCCAACAGGGATTAAGGCAGTTTGATACACAGCCGACTCCGGTTGATCCTACTGCTGTCGATCCTACACAACAGACACAACCTGGTCAGCTAGAACAGTTAATTCAGCCAGATCAGCAACCTATGGGTTTTTCGGATCAGGATGTAGTCAACAGGGTTGCAACACAAGATCAGCAACGTAAGGTAGATGAAAATGCTAGAATAAATAAAGCGGGAAAAGATGCCTGGATTGCCTCTAGAGGTGATAATAAAGAAGTGCTTAAAGCTCAAAGTCAAGAACGCAAGGTGATACAGAAAGAAAATACAGAAGATAGAAAAGAAAAAAGAGCTGACATGCTCGAGCTTAGAAAAGAAAACAATACTATATCTAAAGATATTATAAGTGATTATAAAACATCTAAAACTGAAATTAGAGATTTGGATAGACTAGATGAAATAGTAAGTGCTAAGAATTTAACTAGACCAAGGCTTGCTTCAATGTATAAGCTTTTCAGTAAGGTAGGGCTTAATTTAGACTCTTTAATGACTCCAGATTCTCAAGAATTTGAAAAAATAAGTACTGGATTCCTGAAAAATATAAAAAACTATTTTCCTGGAGGAAGAGTTAGTGTTATAGAAGTTGAAAGCTTTCTTAAAACTATACCTACATTAACACAGTCTCGAGAAGGTAAGAGAAAAGTAATTCATAATATGAGAGTTGTTAACGAAGCTAAGGAGCTTAGATATAATGCAAATAACGATATCAAGGCTAAATATGGAAAAGATCTTCCAGATAATTTAGATTTTATGATAGAAGAAAGAATAGGTCCTAAATTAGATGCACTTGCTGAAAAGTTTAGATCAGGTATGCCAGTTAAGCAAAGAAAGACAAAACCATCTATCCTTTCTGGAGCACAAGTTTATTCACCATCAAAAATAATTACTGGCGCATTAAATACACTATTAGGTAAAGGTTAATCTGCTTTAAGGTAAAATTGTAAGAAGCTTATTGGTATCGCAATAGCTAGTAATATAATAAGTATCTGAGGGAACAATATGATTATTAAAATTAATAAGATTAATGTTCCCAATGTTTCAGTTGATTTTTCTTTCATAGTAGCCCCCCAGCTATTTATATTCTTTTAAACTTAAACCAAGAGAATTAAGGATATTCATGACTATCCAAAGAGACTTATTACCAAAATATTTAATTTTTAATAAGTCTTCCCTTGTTAGACTAACTAGATCTGATATTTGTTCTATTTGTGCAGTTTTTAAACACCTTTTAGTTATTACAGGAAGATTTAAATCATCTATATTGTTTTTACGTAAAATCTCTAACTTTTTTTCTTGCGTAAATATACATTTTTTATTAGAAGATATTTTATCTTTATTTTCTAATTCATTTAGTCTTATTCGTATTTCATCAATATCTTTTTGTATGTTTTCTGCGAAATCTTTAAGCATCTTTAATAAAAATTTAAATTCTTCTTTTGTTACCATAATATCCCCCCCCCAACTTTATTTATATTCTTCTAAACGTACTCTATCATATCTTCCCATTCTCGATAATGTCTTTTAACTCTTTAGAGATCTCTGGCATTGTTTTGACCAAATCTTTATTTGACTTAAAAGATTTGGATTTTTTTTTAATTTTTATAATAGACTTAGAAAGAGTTTCAACTTTATTTTCTAATTCATTTAGTCTTTTTCGTATTGTAGTCGTGATTTCACGTGTGTAACTATTTACTGCTTGTTTAATAAGTTCCATTTCTGCGTTAGTATCTTCCATGAATACAGCCCAATCCGATACTAATTCATCAAATTCTGTTCTTGTTATCATAATTTCCTAACTATTTATATTCTTCTAAACGCTTTAACTCAGTATAAAGCAGCCTCATGATCAACTTCTTTATGCTTATATTCCTAAGGGCAGCCATAGCTTTTATCTCAGCATGGAACTCTATCGGAACCTCTATCAATAACAACTTAGTCTTATCATTTTTCTTCATTATTTACCTTCCTCTTTAAGTATATATTTATATATTTATATATCAAGTTTTATTAAACATTGCATAAAAAACTGAAATAATGTGAACTTAAGTTGATAAGTTTTTTTATTTAATTAAAAGGAGTCAGAGATGGCTGTATATAAGAAAAACCAGAGTGCCTATGGTATAGGTAATCCTAGGGTTGATGTATTTAATGAACCTATTGTTGCTACTAGAGTACCTACTGTTAATGATAGAGCTGAAATAGGTACAGTTTGGTGTTATAAAGATGTAACTGGCACTGACAATGTTTATATTTTGACAAGCATTGTTGCAAGTTCTTCTAATTGGACCAATTGTGGTGGTGGTTCTGGAAACTTTGATGCTATTACTGTTAATCCTGGTGACATTAATGTCACAGCTGGTGATGTAATACTAGCAGCTGGTGATGTTACATTGACCACAGGTGCTATTAACGTTGCTGCATATGTTACAGCTGGTGTTGTAGTTAACAGTGCAGCTGGACTATTAGCTACTTCAGCGGGCACAGACGGACAAGTTTTAATTGGATCAACTGGATTAGCTCCAGCCTGGAGTACCTTAACAGCTGGCGGTGGTATAACTATTACAGAAGCTGCTGGAACAATAACTATTACTAATCCAGGTGCTACAGGTACAACATTTGGAACTGATGCTGGTGGGCCGGTAGATCCTACAGTTGCTGGTTTAACTACTTTTGAAGGTTATGACGTAAATATAACAACAGATGGTGCAACTTTAAATACAGTACGTATTAGACTTGCAGATGACATTGTTTCTGTAGCATCAATAACAGCTACTAACGATCTTGACATGCTTGCTGGTACTTGTACTATAGTTTCTGATGATAATGCTGCTAACGCTATTTATTTACATGCTAATGCTGGTGTTAACGAAGCTATCCATATTCATGCTGATCAAGGTACCGCTAATGATTCAGTATATATGCATTCTGATGTTGGTGGTGTTGCTATCGGATCTGGTTTAGCCGCAGCTGATTCAATAAGTCTTAATTCAGCAGATGCTGCTGGTGGAATAGATATTGATTTCGGTACTGGTGGTATGACAGTAGATGGTGCTAACGGAGCATTTACTCTTCAAACAGGCACAGCTGCTATCCTACTTGGTGTAGACGCAGTAGCTAAAGATGTAAGTTTAGGAAACGCCACAGGTGCATCCAGCCTTACTTTGGCTTCAGGAACAGGAAATCTCATAGCTACTTCTACTGATGATATGACTCTTGATGCTATTGGAGTTCTTGAGCTTAACTCTTCAGGTGGAATTATAGGTATCGGAAATGATGCTATTGCCCAAAATATAAATATCGGAACGGGCGGGGCTCAGAGAGTTGTCACGGTTGGGAACACAACCGCAGCAAGTTCAGTAATTCTAGATTGCGGTACTGCTGGAGTCTCAGTTGGAGCTTCTACAAACGCACATACAACAACTGTAGGTTCAACCAACACAACTTCAGCATTGATCTTGCAAACAGGCACGGGCGCTTATACACAAACTGTAGGCGGAATATGGGATGTAAATGCTGTTGGTGCAGTAACAATAGATTCAACCGGTGGAGCTCTTTCTATTGGCGCTGGAGCAGATGCTCAAAATATCGCTATCGGAACGGGTGGTGCTCAAAGAATTATCACCTTGGGTAATGCTACAGACGCAACCTCTGTAGTTGTAAATTCTGGTACTGGAAATATTGACATTGGTGTTAATGCTAGAGCTCATACCGTTAGGGTTGGGGGCACAACCGACGCTTCTGCATTGACCTTACAAGCAGGAACCGGAAACTTTGTTCAAACAGCTGGTGGAATATGGGATGTAAATGCTGTTGGTGCAGCAACTATAGATTCTACAGGCGGAGCTATCTCAATCGGATCGGGTGCAAATGCTTTTGGTATAAATATCGGAGACGGTGCAGCTCAGAGAGACCTAGTAATAGGAAACGACTCTGGAGCAACTAGCGTAAATATCTACGGAGGTACTGGGGACTGTACTTTCGGTGCTAACCCTACAGATCATACAACAAACGTTGGATCAACGAACGGTGTTTCGGCTATGTCACTTGGTTCTGGGACTGGCGGAATCGTTTTAGTTGCTGGTGGAAACGTAGACATACAACCTGCCACAGGAACTGCAGCTGCAAATTCAATAACCCTTAATGGTAAAGTAACTGTTGCAACATTAACTGGACAAACAACTGCAACAACTGCTCAAGAGACATTCACTATTACTAATAGTGAAATCTCTGCAACTTCAGGTCTTATTGTTACGGTCGGCAATACGGGTGCAGCAGATGCTCGCATGACTCTTGAGCAGGTTAAGCCTGCTGCCGGCTCAGTTGAGATAAAAACTCAAAATAATGGTGGAGCAGATCTTGCTGGTGACGTAATAATATCTATTATAGTTCTTAGTTAATTAATAACTTTAATATGGCTCATATATAACTATTTTATATATGAGCCATATCAAAAATAGAAACATGTTAAAATATAATGGTAGTATTTTATTAATAATCTAATGAAAGGAAAATATGGAAGATAAAGAATTTAAAGTTACTTCTAGCGTTAACATTGAAGTAGTTAAGGGTGAGAGAAGATATGTCTTTAGTGTTCCAGCTGGAGCACCATTTGGAGAATCCTTTGATGCTGCATTCCAAGCAATGGATGTAATATCAAATTGGCATAAAAAAGCACAAGAGCAAATGAAGGCTGCTAGACCCGATGATGATAAGGTAGAAGAAGCAGTTGCTGAAACTGTTTAATTAAAACAGAATTTCATACTACAATCACAATTTATATAAGGGTCTAATTTATTTTAGGCCCTTATATTACATTAAGGGAGTTAGTAATGGCAAAAGATATTATAGTACCAATTGAACTTCAGTCTGTAGATACTGCCACTATAGGAGCAGGAGCCTATTCTGAAGTAGGCAATCCACTTGAAGGTGCTTTATGTTTCATTAGAATAACAAATGATTCTAATACTGATGTATTTATAAGTTACGATGGTATAACAGATCATGAATATATTCCAGCTGGAGATAGGATAGAAACTTATTTTCAACTTAATGCAGCTCCTAATAACTATGTAGCTAAGCTTAAGGAAGGAGCAATAGTTAATATACGTGGAACAGCTGGCGTTGGCTTAGTTTATGTTAGCGGTTACTACAATGAGTAAAGATTCTATAAAAAACATGGAGTTGCAGACCTTTTTAGCTGCAAACCTAACTGGTGACTTTAAGGTTGTAGATGTTGATGGTTTTGATGGACCTTTAAATCTTATAAGAATCAAAAGTACTATGGATAAGCCTATCGTTATTAGTTTTGATGGTACTTATGGGCATGAGTATTTAAAGGCAAATAGCTCAATCGATCTAAACGTCCAGCTTTGTTCTAGAGGGTTAAACAAAAAGAGTTTGTTTAGAGATAAGACTAAAGTATATGTTAGGGCGTGGGGTAATCTTCCTAAGGGTGGAATATTAATTGTTTCTGGTTTTTATCAAGAGTAAGGAATTCAATGGCTGATATAAGTATAAGATTTATGATGGAGCCTCAACGTTCGCTGGGCTTCGCTTCTATTGGTGCTGTATATATGAGTATAGGTGCTGAAATGGAACATCCATTAAGGATGTATGATATGTATAATTCAACAGATGCTGCATTGCAAATCTCTATTGATGGAATAGATGATCATTTTGTTTTACCTGCAAATACATCAAGAATTATTGATGTTGTAAGTAATGAAGCTGGAGGAAATGGCTGGTATATAGGTACTGGAACTAGCTTTTACGTAAAACAATTAGTTATTGCACCAACTACTGGAAGCGTTTATTTATCTGTTGCTTACGGAGAATAATTATGGATAGGAGACACTGTCGTGAGTCAAATTACATATTCTTTTAACCCTTTGATGCCAATACTTACTTGGACTAGGGAAGCCGGCACTCCTGTAGCTATGGCTACTGGCCATGGATATATTAATGCCGGAGCTCCGCTTACTACTTTCGTTTTGCCAGTATCAGCAGTAGTTGGAACGGTTATTGCTATTGTGGGTGAAGGTGTTGGATTATTCCAAATAACTCAAAATGCAGGGCAAAATATACAGTACGGTAGTTTAAGCTCTACTGTAGGAGTTGGCGGATCAGTAAAAGCAAGTCATCGATATGATACTATTCGTCTTGTATGTAGAGTGGAAAATACTACATGGGCAGTAACTGCTGCTGTAGGTGTGTTCAATATTATATAGGAGGAAATGGTTATGGCATATCAAACTAGTACGAATCATTACGAGAGCTCTATTTATATTGTTGATGATAGTGGGAACAGCCCATACACAACTGTACAATCAGCTCTAGACGCAGCAAACACAGCTGGCGTGGAAGCAATAGTATTTATAAGAGCAGGATCGTATACTGAAGATTTAACCCTTTATGATGGAATAGGTATCCAGGGTTATACAAACTTCGAAACCGTTGTTACAGGAGTTCATACTCCGCCTGCTACCGGTAATGTTAAAATTAGTAACTTAGGACTTGGGTCTACTACTGATATTATTTACTCAGCAGCCGCAGGTACAGCTTTAATTTATCTTGAAAATTGTACCTTTACCTGTACTGATGGATATATTGGAAACTTACCTAACTGGGCTGCAGGTGGTGAGCTTAATATAAGTATGTGTTCTGATACTTCTACAGTTAATGGTATCTTTAATAACGCAGGCACAGCTTGGTTATCTATTGAAAGCTCCTATATTGGGGTTGGTACAACAAAATCTATTACTATGGATGGTTCGGTAAGCATTTATAATAGTGTAATAGGTTGTCCAATAAACTTGTCTGGAGTAGAAGATTCTATTATAGATTCAGGATCTCTACTTTTAGAAACAGTAACAGTATCTGGAGATGTAAACTTAAATATTGGTAACTCTAGATTTAGTACTGGTGTTGATACATCATTTATAACAACTTCATCTGTTACTACAGTGCTAAGCAACGTTGCAATAAATACATCTAATGTTGCTGCTATCGGTGGCACAGGTACAGTTAAACTTGTATCTGTCTCATATGAAGATAGTAGCGCAAGCGCAGCAACGGTTACTGAAGATGTAACTAGCACTCTTAGAACAGGAACTATTTATTCACCTACCTTTGATACTGATGTTGACGCTTCTGGGGTAACGCTTTCTGGAACTTCCTTATTGGCTGACGGTACAGACGCTGATATTTCTATTAACGTTACCCCTAAAGGTGCTGGCGTACTTGCAACAACAGAATTAACACTTACGACAGACCTTGCTGTCTCTTACGGTGGTACAGGTGCTTCAACATTTACAGACGGTGGACTACTTGTAGGCGCAGCAGCTAACGCAATCGAAGCCTTAGCAGTTGGCGGAGTTGGTACCATCTTAACTGGAGTTGCAGGCGCAAATCCAACATGGACAACAGCTACTTACCCAGCAACTGCTGCTATAGGAACGATCCTTATTGCATCTGCAGCTAATACAATAACAACTTTGGCACCTGATACAGCAGGGTTCGTCTTAACGGATGGAGGAGTCGGAGTGGCCCCTAGTTGGCAAGTTAATGGTGTTGGTACAGTTACTTCTGTTTCTGGTGGTACAAACATCAATATGACAGGTACGGCAGCTGATCCTATAGTTAATTTAGATGCAACGATTACATTGACTACGGTGAATGCTACTACATTTGATACTAACGTAGCTGCTGCAGGTGTTACTCTTGCAGGAACTACCTTAAGCGCTGATGGAACAGATGCTGATATCGATTTAACTATTACAGCTAAGGGAACTGGTCACGTTATAATAGACGATCTTAATATTTCTGGTCTAACAGCTGGTACTGTCAGGTCTTCCGCTACCGGTGATATTTCATCACTTGCAGATGGCACAGATGGTATGCTGCTTATATCAAAGACTGGCGATGTGCCTATTTGGGCTACCTTAACAGATGGTAATAACATTACATCTACTGAAGGTGCTAACTCTATTTCTATTGCTGTAACTGGAACTACTGAACATGCTGTACAGATTGGAAGTGCGGCTGGAGCATTAACATCTTTAGCTGTTGGAACTGACGGACAAGTGCTTCTAGGTTCAAGCGCAGCAGATCCAATTTTCGCAACATTAGCTTCTACTGACGGCACTGTAACATATACTCCTGGTGCTGGAACATTAGATTTATCTGCAAGTGCAGTTGATGTTGATCAAGATAATATACTTTATGTTGGAAAGCATGGTGATGATGCCAATAATGGTAAAACATCAAGTAAGGCAAAGTTAACTATCCAGGCAGCTGTTACTGCAGCGGCAGCAGGTAATACAATTATCGTTTATCCTGGAGAGTATGCTGAGACAGTAACCCATACTGCAAATAATGTAACTTTGATCGCACAGGGTAAGCCTAACTCTTGTAAGATTACTCAAGCAGATGCAAATGTTATCGACTTTGTTGGATATACAGGCATTCAATACAAGTATTTCATGATTTCTTGTACTGCTGCAACAACTGCAATATGGACTATAACTGGCGTTGCTGGTTCTTGTGCGTTTAAAGAATGCCGATTAAGCATGACAACTTCTACAAATGTAGCAGCAGTTGCTCAAGCTGGTGTTGCTAGGGTTACTGGCGCAGGAGCTATCACTGTCATTTTAGGTAAAGTATATTTCTACCATACTGGAGATGGCGGGGCTACGGCTCAAAAAGCAGCATTTTCTGTTGCTAATGGTGGGCTTATCTCATTAGCTATTATTGAAGATTTAACAATTACTAACAGTGGTACAGCCTTAGTAAGTGGTGTAGGTATTGATACCGCGTCAACTGGTAATTTTGAAATTCACGATTGTAAGATTACGGTTACAGATCCGAGTTCAACAATCGTAACTGGTCTTGCTTATCTTGGTGGTACCGGAACATCTAGTGAGTTTTTCAGAAACGATGTTCATGTAGTTGCAACGAATAACACTGGATATGGGTTTTTTAGTGCTGATACAGCCTCGAACTCTAGATTCTTTTTTAATCATATACATGTAACTGACGTAGCAGGTGCGAGTTATTCATACCTTGTTGGTGCTGGAGCAACGGTATCTGCAATATTTGATGATGTTGTTGCTGCTGACGGAGCTACTGTCACCGCTACTGGTATCTTCTATGAGGTTAAAAGCCCTAGCGATGGTGATCTAAAATGTAGTGGACCTGAAATAGCAGGAACTAGGTACTTAACAGTCGCTAACACAGATAATACTGCAACAGCATCTAATGCAGCTATGAATGTCTCTGTTGGTGGAACAACTTCAACTGGTGATCCGTATACTAATTACCTAGTAACTGGTGGTGGAACCTATTCAATGGGTATAGATAATTCTGTAGCTGATGATCCATTTAAGATAACCTCTGGAGCTACCCCTTCAGCAGGTACAGATCTACTTACAATGTCTAATGCTGGTGTAATTACCTTAAATAATGATTTGGATGTATCAGAAGGTGGTACTGGAGTAAGTACACTCACTGACGGAGGATTATTAGTTGGTGCAGCAGCAGCAGCAATAGAGGCTTTAGCTGTTGGAGGCACTGGAACTATTCTAACTGGAGTAGGCGGAGCAAACCCAGCGTGGACGACTGCTACATATCCAAGTACAAGTTCTCAAGGCGATCTTTTATATTCTTCAGCTGATAATACTATTGTAGCACTAACCAAAGATGCTAATGCCACAAGGTATCTATCTAATACTGGAGCAACTAATAATCCTGCATGGGCACAAATAGATCTAACTAATGGTGTTACTGGGGTTTTACCTGCTACAAATGGTGGTCAATTGGTATGGACAGAAGTAACAGATGCAACTGTTAATCTAGCTGTTAATAGCGCTTACATAATGAATCGTGGAACATTGATTACAGCTACCTTACCGGTAACAGCCGCAAAGGGAAGTATCATAAAGATTACAGGATTAGGTGCTGGCTTGTTTTTAATTGCACAGAACGCACTGCAATCAATAAACTTTTGTTCTGATACAACAACAGTTGGAGTTGGTGGATCGTTAGCCGCAACTCAAGCCTATGATGGTGTTGAATTAGTATGTGTAGTGGCTGATACAACGTTTAACATAACAGCTAGTGTTGGCAACTTAACGCTGGTGTAGTAACGGTGGTCTTGTATACTTATAATTTTAATAAGGATTATATTATGAGAATATGCGCAGATTGTGGAATTGAAAAATCATTAAGTAAGTTTTATAAAAAAGGTAAGTCTAAACGTACGCAAGAAATATGGTATGAAAAACGTTGTAACGAGTGCCATAATTTGAAATTCAGGCCAGCAACCGGAAGAATAAGTTCTACAAGGTTTAAAAAGGGTCAAAAACCTTGGAATAAAGGTACAAAAGGGGTTTCAAAACCAAATAATACTTCTTTTAAACCCGGACACGTAATGCCAAATGGAGCAGGATTTCAAAAAGGCATTCCTAGTACTGGAATAACTTTTAAAAAAGGCAATATTCCATGGAATAAATATAAAGTTGATGGAAGAAATTCTTTGGAATATAAGGCTTATATTAAAAAAGCGCTTGAAAGAGATTTATATAAATGTAAGCAATGCGCTTCAACTCATGTTTTACATGTACATCATATTAAAAACTGGGAAGAATATCCCAATTTAAGATTTGATATAAATAATGTAATAACATTGTGTAAGTCGTGCCATATGAAACTTCACAAGAATGGACATCTTGTTTCTCATAAAACAAGAAATAAAATAAGTGAATCTTTAAAAAAACGTTATAAGGAGCAGCAATGGCAACAATGAATAGTATTGGGGCAAATAAACCTCAAGAAGTAGCCTTTGGTGGTACTGGTGCAAGTACTTTAACAGACCATGGTGTTTTAATTGGTAATTCAACAAATGCAGTTACGGCTACAGCAGAAGGTGCAACAGGTCAATTTCTTATTGGTACTACTGGAGCAGTTGCGAGTTGGTTTGCTGCTGGAGATGCCGGCAAAGTTTTGACCACAAATGGAGTAGGAAGTGCATTGACATGGGAAACTCCAACAGTTGGAGTAGTTACTTCTATTGGTAATGGTACTAATACAACTGTGGGAGGTACAGCTGCAGTTCCAGTAGTTAATCTTGATGCTGCAATTACAGGTATGACAAGTATTACAATGGCAGATACTGGAAGTATCCAAACTACAACTACAGATACTGATACTATGCTAATCCAGGGATACGATGTTGATGGAACAGCATACGTACCTTTTATAACTATTACAAACGCTAATGATCCAACATGTGATTTAAATACAGGCGTCACTATTGGCACAAAGTATGTGTATAGAGCAGATGGAACTGATGTAGCAATTGCCGATGGTGGGACGAACTCTAGCTCAATGACTAACACTTATGGCGTTAACTACTTTGATGGTACGTCTATAGTTACAACTGCTGTTGGAACAGCTACGCATATTTTAACTTCTAACGGTGTCGGAGTAGCCCCTACATTTCAAGCGGCTGGTGCTGGAGTTACTTATTGTGATGACGCTGAGGCTATAGCGGGAACTGTTACGGATGAAGCAGTGGCTCCATCAACATTAAAGGCTAAACTAGGAACACAAACGGCGCATGGTGTGCTTGTTGGAGAAGGTACAGACACAGCAATAGCAGCGTTAACTGTAGGAACTGACGGTCAGGTACTTCTTGGTTCTAGCGCAGCAGATCCAGTTTTTGGAACAATTAGTTCTACTGGAACAATAGCGTTTACTCCAGGAGCTGGAACATTAGCCTTAGATTGTAGAGCTGCAACCGATTCATTAACTGGTGTAGTAGAACTTGCGACTGACGCAGAATCTATAGCAGGTGGTGCTGGTTCAGTTGCTATTATTCCAACATCTTTAAAAGCAAAGTTAGGCACACAAACTGATGGCGGACTACTTGTTGGTTCTGGTACTGCAACTGCAATCGAAGCGTTATCTGTTGGCGGAGTGGGCACCATTCTTACTGGAGTCGCAGGCGCTAATCCTACATGGACGACTGCAACATATCCAGCAACGGTAGCGATAGGAGATGTTCTAGTTGCTTCAGCAGCTAACGTTATTAGCGTTTCTACTGGTGGGACAACCGCAGGTCATCTTCTTACTGCAAATGGAGCAGGCTCAGCTCCTACATGGCAAGCTGCTGCTGGTGGCGGAATAGGAACATTAGATAGTGATTCTGGTTCTGCAACAGGTGCCACAGTAACAATATCTGGTGGAACAAATATAACAACAAGTGGTGCAGCTGCAGCAGTTACAGTTACTCTTGATGCAGCATTAACAGCTCTTACAAGTGTTACAATGGCTGACACTGGAAGTATTCAAACAACTACCACAGATACAGATACAATGCTTATCCAGGGATATGATGTTGATGGAACAGCGTATGTACCTTTCATTACTATTACTAATGCTAATGATCCAACCTGTGATTTAAATACAGGCGTTACAATAGGCACTAAATATGTCTATAGGGCTGATGGAACAGATGTTCCCGTTTCTGATGGTGGTACGGGAGCGAGCACATTTACTGATGGTGGCTTACTAGTAGGCGCTACGGCAGGGCCTATAGAAGCCTTAGCTGTAGGCGGAGTGGGTACTATCCTAACAGGCGTCGCAGGCTCAAATCCAACATGGACTACAGCGACTTATCCTGCCACAGTAGCGATAGGAGATGTTCTAGTTGCTTCAGCAGCTAATGTTATTGGAGTTTCTACTGGTGGAACGACTGCAGGTCATCTTCTTACTGCTACTGGAGCTGGATCAGCTCCTACATGGCAAGCAGCAGTAGTAGCGGCTTATTGTTCTGATGCTGAGGCTATAGCTGGAACGGTTACTGATGAGTCGGTCTCACCATCAACCCTAAAAGCTAAGC
>Ga0207997_1000077_pt1 | contig 43362 bp, 57 predicted proteins | sample AntAceMetag02UKN_FD_184777 | JGI IMG/M metagenome (GOLD analysis project Ga0207997, IMG submission 184777) | Saline lake microbial communities from Ace Lake, Antarctica - Antarctic Ace Lake Metagenome 02UKN (SPAdes) (version 2) | ecosystem: Environmental > Aquatic > Non-marine Saline and... | reverse complement strand
GGAGGGCTGTTTGCATACTGATTGCTCATACCCTCCCCTTCGTCGGAATTGGTCGGATTCTCTTTCGGGAGTTCTTTCGGCTTCCCTTTCGGCTTCCCTTTCGGTTGTACTTTCAGTTGTACTTTCAGTTTTGTTTGGTCCTGCGGTTCCATCCCAGCTTGGGCGTTGATGGCTGGTGTTTGCGTTGTGCTTGGGATATTTTTACTTTCCTCTTCGGTTTTAGTTTTGGTTTGGTTTTTCGGCTTTTTGCCCGATAGGGCTTTTCTCTTTCGGTTTCCCTTTCCGCTTCCGCTTTCCGATTTACCCTTCCCCTTCTCCTTCTCCTTCTTTAAAGGGTTTCCGGATGATTCCGGTGGATTCCGGGGATGCCCTGAATCATCGCCGCCGCCAGGCTTATCATTGACCGTTAGATCAAACTCTGGAAGCGGTACACGCTCAATGAGCCCAACGTCAGCCAGCTCTTTAAGAACGGTAGCGGTCAACTTTTCATCGAGCCTGAGCCACTGAGAAATCTTCTTTTCGTTTGCTGGGTGAAGTTTCTCATCGAGCATATAACCTCGATACGCTCTCGAGCGGTTAGCGGCGATGTTCTTTAAATCTGCAAAGATCCCTTTGAGCATAAAGCCGTTGGTCTTTTTATGGTGCAATGCCATCATCTGCTGTTGGTAGCTGATAGCCTCATCATCTTGGCCAGTCCCCACAAAATCGCGTGTAAACAGCAGTGGTGACTTACGGCAGTACCGCACATCGTCAGGCAATTCGTATCGCTCTGCAAAGTGATATATATGCCACACTTTTTTAACGACTTTACGTTTTGTTTTATCTTTAGCAGTTTTCTTTTTAGCCGCTGGCATTTTTATTCCTCAACTAATCCAGTTCTCATTCTTTTTTTCGTGCCTGACGATTCCGCTGCGTTTGCTTTCGAATGTCACATAGTCCTTTGGCATTGGCCGGTTTGGAAAGTGCATATCCCATTTGCTTTGGATATTTCTTTTACGTTCAACGGCTCCGGTCATTTTTCAGCCGCCCAGCTCTTCGGTTCCGTAATCTTTTTGACCACCCTTTCGTAGATAGCATCGATGTCGATGGTCAGCAATTTTGCAATCACCTTTGCCTGTGCGATTTTATCATCCGGCGTTTGTGTGATTGGCCCGTTATAATCAACAACGTTTTGGATATTTGGTTTGATTCTGTTAAACAGATTTTCAAGTGCTTCCGGCGTATTGGAATAACCGAAATCTTTAAACTTAACCATATCAACCCCATCCCAATGCTTTCGACCACACAACTTTGCAACGGCCTCGTCGTCAGTCCCTACATAACATGCCAAAGTAACAACCTTCATTATTGTATCCGCCGATGCACCTTCCTTGAATAGATCAATATCTTCAACCGTACATTCACCGATCACCCCTCGCAAAGCCTGCAGTACTGCGAACCATCGTTTCTTTTCGAGTTCGGCCTGCCGTTCTTTGAGTGGTTTTTTGATAGGCTGGCCATCGGCATCTTTGGGGCGGGCTTTGGCTGTTTTACTGGTAGACTCAGGCTTAATGAATCGTAGCTGACCTGCATTGGGCCCATTTATTATTATAGCCGGTACAGCACCCTTGCCACCTCGCTTGAGCAGTTTTGCTTGATGGGTTACCTGTCCAAATTGCTGGTCTAATTCGCGGCGGGCTTGAGCCATCAAATGCCCATCACTCGCATAAACAAGATCGGGGCTTTGGTTTCTCAATTTCGCAGCCACTTCCAAAAGCCATATATTCATTCGCATCTGCCAGCAATCACCATCGGTACATCGATCGTTCTTTTTGAGTTCGGCAATATCAATGGAGTCATCGAACAGCCCCGGCTGAGCAGAGCTGCGTTTAAGACACTGACAGCACTTGACCACCACCTTTTTACCTTTGTCATCGACAATACTACCGGCCGCCGTGACATCCCACGGAGCCTTGCTAAGCAGTCTAAGCATACCAACAACGAAGGAACCCAACTCTGCTACTGACGGCGTGTTGTACTCAAACATATCCAGTACATCGAGCTGCACGTGTTCTGGCAAACCTGTAATCTGCTGGATATGCGATGCAGTCCAATCTTCGTACTCCTCTGCAAGTAGGGCTTTGACCTTATCGCTGAGTTTGTCTATCGCCGCTCGCTGGGCCAGCCAGCTAATACTCTTACCTAGCCTGCTTGCCGCTGCATAGATATCGCCTGAGTATTTTTTTAACATAGTAACAGCAGCCTTGCCTTGCTCGATTGGCGTTAGCTCAAGCCGTTGGAAGTTTTCAAAGAACGTAATCTCGAACGCCTGCTCATCTGTAATATTCTCGTGCAGCACACAGCCTATAGTTTCGAGTCCTTCGAGCTTAGCCGCAGTCAACCTCCGCTCACCAGCCAGCAGTTCGTAGCAATCTTTCTTTTTCGGGTGTATCCGCACCATCGGCGGAATCCGAACTCCGGATGCTTTTATGCTTTTACGAAATTCGGCAAATTCGTGTGATTTAGTATTAACAGTCCGGGGGTTATTGCCACTGGGGATGATTGCTTCTGTTTTGATTGTAATGTACTTCATTATAACCTCTTCGATTTTTTCTGCTTTCTTAACTTTCTTAACTTTTAAAACTGTTTTTTTTGCCATCTGATTACGCTCCCTTTTGATTAATTTCAGCTTTTATTTTAAGGTTGCTTTTTCTCTGTGATAAAACAGTGCAACGGGGACACCTCGCTTTCTTTTAAGGCTTGTTCCAACTTATCAGCAAGCAGTTTTGTGTTAACTTGACCACTTGCCCTTATAATCCCTACGCACGTACCTATTGCCTCTCTCAGCCTATCCCTCTCAGCCTTGACCGCTGCGAGTTCAGCTCTGATTCGTACCATTTCATCATATAATTCGTTAAAGCCCATTACTCACCATCGCTTTCTATGATGCCATTTTGCAAATCCATCACTTCTTCTTGTAAATCTAACACAGTTTTTTTTAAACTCTTATTCTCAGCCTTAACCGCAGATAGGTCTAAAAGCAAGTCGCCATTCTGTTGGCATAACTGATCAGCTTCATTCTTGTCCATTTTATTCCTTCCTTTAAATTATTCACTGATGAATTTAATTGCGTTAGTTCCGTTGTAAGCCATAATGGTTTGCTCGACAGCCCGGGCTAATGCCAATACATAATTGGGATCGGATTCTGTTTCTACAGTATCAACGCCGAGCAACGCACCATCAGGCAAATTAACATCAAGCGTTTTCTTATAATCCTTAACCATTGCTTTGGACCCGGAGAGCTTGATCGTCTCCTTCAGTTGGCCGTCAGGGTAATATTCCGAGTGCTCATAAGAATACGTTACGCAGCCCGTTAAAAACAATACTGCTACCAATACCAGATACTTCATGTAATTACCTCCGTAATTTCTTCGTGTTCTGTTACTTTGAAGTCAATCTGTGACGGGAGTTTAACCTTGGCCCAACCAAAAAATATTACTTTAAACACGCCTGCTGTTTTCTCATCATGGAACTTAAATGCTCTATCGTAAGTTGCCATTCGGGATACCTTTTCGCCACAGTACCCAATGAATAACCCAGTTGGGTTTCCTGTGTTTTTTGTAATAGCTTCTATGCAATAAATTAAATGTTCGCTCATTATTCTAAAGCCTCCCCTGTCTGTAAGAGTTTAGTATTGTCGTGTATCATCATCGCAAATTCTCGTATTGGTTTAATAAGTTTCATGGATTTTCTACCCTTATTTTTAGCCTTTAAACGCCCGTTTTTTACATTGCCAACACATTTCCAAAAAAGCCGTTTTTAGGGGTGCTTTTCCAGCTTTTCTGATATATCCTTTTGTCTTATAACTGTTTACAACGTTTGATGTCCCAGTGGTACTCTGCGTTTTTAGCCTAAAAACGAGGGGTGCTCGGTGGCTAAATCGCCGTTTAAAGCCCTGAATCAACGTTGCCAAAAGCACGTTTTCGAGTTGGCAATGCAAATTATCAGACGTTTCAACTCTTGATTTCATAATCCTTTTTATCCCTTATCTTTATAATAAACCCATCCCTTTACGCCTATTATAGCCCCTATACAAGCCAGTCCAGCTTAGAAACCTGCCTTTTACGCCCAGCATCGCTGATATGGACATATATATTTGTGGTGTCGAGCTTAGAGTGGCCGGCTTGGTGCTTCACAAACATCTGATCCTTGTCAATTCCGTACAAAAGGCTTAAGTGGGTGTGTCTCATTGTGTGAGGATGGAGCCCCGTTATTCCGACATGACGACCGATAGTTTTTATCCTGTCGAATATATTTCGGGGAGTCATCTGCCGGCCATGTTCATTTAATAATAATGGAGCTGTATCTCGTTGGTTTTTGCAAAATCTCTCGACATAACTAGCCAGGACTGTTTTAAATGAGTCGCTGATAATCACACCGCGGTTCCGCCGGCTCTTACTTAATTCCCATCGAACTACAATCTCGCTTTTCCCGTGTGCCCCTGGCAGATCTCTCAGCTGCAGGCCTACCGCCTCAGAGCGCCTAAGTCCTGTATTGACTAATAGTTGGAATATAAATAACCGGACAGCAGTTCGAAAGCTTCCGTTTTTTGCCTCAGACCTTAAAATCTCTAAAACAAACCGGACCTGCTCAGCATCGAGGTAATCCCCTGGCTCAAGTTGTGTTTTGGCCTTGCGTTTTTTCTGCTTCTTTGCCACTACTGGCGCCTCCCAACTAAAAATCCCTTGAGTAATGTTTTAACATCTTCCATCCCTAGGTCTTCGGCTTGATCTGCAGCAAGTCGAATTATCGCTTCCTTGCTGCACTTCATACAAATATCCCTGCCTACCAGCTGAACATTGGTTGTTATTTTAATTTTTGGTGAGCCGTATTTGGCGTAATCCTGCGTAAGTTGCGTCGCAAGGAACTTCTTGTTGCCATTTAAGACCTCTCGATCAACACTGAACCTTTTCCCGCAAAGGCCACATCTACAACTAACTTTACTTTTCATTTCTTTTTTGATTGGCATATTCTTCTATCGCTTTCAGTGAATTATGTAATTCGTCTCCGCCGAGCACAACCTGGTCGGGCCGTTCCTGGGCAAATAGTTCCCAGTCGATTATTTTATCTTTTTCCAAAAACCAGTAGTAATAATCTTTAATTTCTACTTTTGCTTTTTGTGGTAATTTGCTATAAACCTCTGCCATTGTTTTCTTTATCGTTTCGAGGTCTCGACACTCATACCGACTTTTCAAAGAACAACTCACGCTATAACTCTCTGCAATCTTGCAGAATTTTATTATCAACTCCGCAAACGACCAGCCTATCGCCCCGGGGCAAGAGTCAAGCTGACCCCAAACCGTCTCATCATCCGGGTTTTCAACGATGTACGTTGTCATTGATTTGCCTCTGTTTGTAAAAGTTCCGCTTTTTGCTGTGATAGCGATTTACGAACTTTGCCTGCAAAATCCCCAATCCCACTGAGTAACCGCCCCGCCGCACCCTTGCCAGTAAAGCCCGTCACTTGCTTGCATTTTGCGACATAGAGCCGCCTTGGGTTGTCATCAACAATCTTAGCCTCAGTGGCCCACGCAATTGCAGAGGCGAAAATATCAATTGGCTGCCGATCCGCTGCTACTTCTGCGATCAGATACTCCCGCAATCGGTTGAATGTTGTCCTTTCACCCTTGTGGCGGGCGGGTATGATTTTGAATAGTGCCAGGTCGTACTTTCCGGCCTCATTTTTTATCTTTTTTAATGCTAATTCCAATGCTTTTTCAGGAATATCTTTTGTATTTCCTTTATTCTCTTGAGTATATTCATTGGTATTAGTATTGATAATATTCTTCCTTATATAGGGGGTAGCCATTTTTGTCATGGGTGTCGGACATTTTTGTCTATGGTGGGTAGCCATTTTTGTCCGGTCAGGGCAGACGTTTTTGTCTATGGTATGGGTGGACATTTTTGTCCATACAGGTATTAAGATTCGTTTGCATTTTCGGTTGGTTTTTTCGCTTGTTTTCTCGATTTTTATTAGCTCTTTTTGTGATAGCTGTGCAATGATACGACTGACCTGCCGAAGACTTAAGCCAAACAGGTTCATGAAATGGTCGTTGCTAGCAAAACACCCTTTTTCTTTAATGCTGAGTGAGTCGATTTCAACTAAAAAGGCTTTTTCTACCAGGCTCATCTCGGTTGACAGCCAGATTGCTTTTGGTATGAACACCCCTTTAAATTCTCGTTTCGGGTCTTTCTTAGCCATTAGTTGTGATGATCCTCTCTAATAGGTCTTATTCCATACCAGTTAATACCATCAGGTCCTTTTACAACCAGCTTGATGGTTTTGTTGTGTGGTTCTAAATATCGCCTTATTTCGTAAATACGAGCGTTGTACTGCAATGCGATTTGCCCCATGGCGGTATTGGACTGATCGCATATTTGGAGTAATTCAAGGATTTTGTGAGTTTGCTTACTGATTCTGATTTCGTCATTAGTATCCACAGATGAATTAACTAAAATATCTTTAAATGTCATTTGTTGCATTTTTTACCTCGTAAAGATTAAAAACAAAACAAACACTAAAACCGCTAATATGCATTGCGTAACCCAATCAATTATTTTTCTTTTATCCTACATGTACTTTTTTACTTTCTATAAGTTCAACATTTGCACCAACCAACGCTTTTGCAATCGGCGGACAGACCGAATTGCCTATTTTTGCAACTTTGTTTGATTTTGTGCCGGTCAAAACATAACTGTCCGGGAATCCTTGAGCTCTTGCCAGTTCTCTCGGCTGTAACATTCTCAGGCCAATATCTGCAATCTGGTATTTCTGGCCGGCAACGGTTACAAGCCCGAATCTATCTTTGCTGGTTACTGTGTGAGCCGGTTCATTCAAACCCTGACCAACGCCACAACCGTAATACTTAATCAGGAAAGCCCGAACCTCTCCAATGTGCTGACCTGTGGCTGTAACCGTTGGCACTGGCCGTCTCATATCCGAGCCGATATTTGTACCGTAAAATTTGGTCAAATGAGTTGCGATAAGTGCATTATGGTCAATGGCTGTTACTGTCGGCATTGGTTCTTTCATCTTAGAGCCAACAACGCCGGTATAGTATTTTGATAAGAATGCCATAACTACACCGTGCCGATTTTGTGTATCAATTACCCTGATAGGCTCGCTTACTTTTTGCCCTCTGACCTCGTTGCCTTTGAGTCCGTGATATTTCGTAAGGTGTGGCATTACAAGAGCGTGTTTGCTGGTAGATACTATCGTTCCAAGAGGTTTTTCAAGCGACATCGTTCGCGGGGCTTGGCCTTTCCTTTCGCCATATCCTACTGTAACTAAATAAGGGTTACTGCTTTCAATAACATATTTCTGCAAACCTCTGGCGATTCGTCTTAGAGTGTTTTCGGCCAGTGGTTTTTTACGCTCAAAGATTGATGGACAAGGCAGACTCCAATCAATACACTCCGCTGCGGTTCGATATGGTTTCAGTCCAGAAAGATTGCCAGGTTCACTATGCGTAGGTTCAGGCCAAACGATAGGCTGGCCATCGCATCGAGCAATCATAAACAGTCGTTTCCGTATCGTTGGAGTACCATAATCGCAAGCCACTAATTCTTTAAACTGAACATCATAGCCTAAGCCTCTAAGCTGGTTAGCCCACAGGTTGAAAGTCATACCCTTTTTGGATTTTATAGGCTTGTTGTCTTTATCGAGTGGACCCCAATTTTTGAACTCTGGCACGTTTTCCAGCATTATAACTCTCGGATTTACCGCCTTAGCCCACTTGATAACAACCCACGCAAGCCCCCTGGTTTTCTTTTCTACGGGCTTACCGCCTTTGGCACGGCTGAAATGTTTACAATCAGGTGAAGCCCATAGTAAGCCAACTGAACGGCCATTGACTGCCTTATATGGATTGACTGCAAAAACATCTTCAATGTGATGCTCTGAGTCTGGATGATTCGCTTTGTGCATCTGGATAGCTTCAAAATCGTGATTGATAGCAATATCAACTGGCCTACCTAAAGCCGCTTCAATCCCTGTTGAAGCACCGCCACCGCCAGCAAACAAATCAATTATAATTTCGTTCAATTTCAATCCTTTAAAATCTATTTTTCATCCGGCGTGAAATTACTCATTACGTCCGTTGCGTACATAAAAGTTTTACCAAACTCCTCACCACCCACACACCATCCGTCCGGGCCACCGTTATGCACCTGGGCTGTTTGGAACCAGTTGAGTTCGTACACCGACTTATAGAACCCTAATACAATGCGAGTCATCTGCCGGCTCTTAGCGGGATCTGTGCGGTCAGCGCAGGCGAATCGCTCGCCCCTATTGCATAGTTCACAAATTCGGTTTGCGTCCCTGACAAAGATTTTTGTTATTTGCAGAACCCCAACACCTCCGCAGGGGCTTGGTTTATTGGTGTGAGAATTTTCCTTTTTTTCGAGTGCGGTAATAAACCTATCCCACTCATCAACTGGCCTTTGTTGCATAGCCAGAAGAGCGACCAAGCAGCTTAAAAACAACGCTCCCATAACCACCCAATGCCCCTGAATATATCTCTTTGATGGAGTTTTCATTTTTTCCCCTCCTGAAAACTTTCAACAGCTTCTGTTACAACTTCTCTTAATCGCATTTCACTGAGTGTGTCGTATTTTTCGAGCAGATATTTTGTGAGGTATTCGATGAGATCTTCGTTGTCTGGCATTTTGACTCCTTTCAATTTTGATTTATTGCCTTGAACTAAAATATAGTGGCGGCAGGTAAGTTATATTCGCTTATCCACAAACAAAAGTACTTATCCTTTCTACCGAAATGCCCTGCCGCCTCTATTAACTTTTAAAATAATGGCCGCCCCGCCGAGGAGAGCAATGAAGCGACCGTGGCAAGAAAAATACTACAAATCTTACTCAAATACGGGGGTTGGCTAAAGCACTACCAACCCCCAGGAGGAGAAGATTAAAATTGCAACCGGTGTAACACACACCGGTATTGGTCAGCGAACAGATTATTGTCTGTTGTGGTTGCGGCAGACCAAGCCGCATCGCTGACATATTTTGGGGGGTGTTTTGTATGGAGATTTGCTATTTTTAAGATGATATTTTAAGTGTTAAAAAAAGCCTGTGCGAGCGACACATAATTAGCAACATAATCTCTGAATCTGCTACCATAAGCAGAAATGTGAGATAGGTTATGTTTCATTCATTCAGTATTTGAAACATAACATTTACGGGTTATATTATTCGTTTTCTTGACCAGTTCTGCATCATCCACGGCGATGTAGTATTCTGCTGTCGTTGCTGGGCTACTGTGCCGCATCAGCCTTTGAGTTTCGGTCAGCGACATGCCATTCATAGCCATTGTCGTAGCAAATGTTCCTCGCAGGTCGTGAAACCTCTTATGCTCAACAGATGCCCGTTGCAATAAAGCTGGGTAATCTCGACTAAAGCAGCTCCACGGATTCCCGCGACGTTCATAACTCAGTTTTCCTGCATCTCGCAGTTTAATACAATTTTGCCACGTTTTCTGGCTTAACACCAAATACGGCTGTCCTTCTGGTAGTGAATCAATCAGGTCTAAAAAAATCTTATGAACGTTCAAAATCATATCCGGTAGATAAATCTCTGGTGGTAATGGCACGATTGCTTCGTGATGGTCTTTGATTCGCCAACTCCACGTTGTCGCAGTGTCGGTTTTTGGTTTGACGTGAATATAATTTTTATCAAACCTAATATCGTTAACCGTCAGGTTTTGGACCTCAGACCGCCTCAGCGACCCCATCCCAAGAATAACACAGACTTTCCAGCGTAGATTAGCAACCCGCAGGATTCGCTCAATCTCCATCGCTGAATATACCAACTGTTTTTTCTTGCAAATCTTAAACAATCCTAGCTCATCAAACGGGTTACGCTCAATATAGCTGTCCCGGATTGTACTAAATTCAATCGCTTCGCGTCAATTACAAAACACCCCATATTCAATTTTTAAAGAGCATCCTTGCTTATCAAGCAGCGTACGCTGCCCTTTCCTCTAAATCACGACATATTTGTTTAATGTCTATGTCGTGGTGTGATACGAGTTTATACTTGAGTTCTGTGTAGAGATTGTATTTTGCTGGATATTCTTCGTTGAGCCATTCCAAAAAGGCAGTTTGGTCTATGTGTGGCGCTTTTGCTCGTACTTTGTGGCAATCAGTACATAGCAAAATACCCAGTTCAGTATAGAATTTCATTGCCAGCGATGCCCTACCACCGATGTGATGTGCTTCCAGCCAGTTGTAATTATAAGGCTCTGCCACCCTACCGCACATTGCGCATTTATGACCATATTCAGAGTGTATTATTTTTCCCCAAGCTCCCGTTGCTCTCTTGACATAACTATCCATTGTTACGACTCCTCGTTAAAATGTTAAAATAGATAAGATTTTTCTTGACTTTTCATTTTCTCGCTGTAAACTGTTGCCCATCTTCAGGAGAATGATTCTCGCCGGTTGTCATCTACATACTTATTTATCGACTCTTTTTGTTTTCGTCAAGAGTATTTTTATACTTAACAGCTTATTTGTAGGCTTGCAAGTATAAAAATAGATTACAACTCTTTAATATATAATTGTTTACAATCACTATTTTTTTTATATAATTTTTTGCTATGGCACAGAAAAAATCTTCAATCGAGTTTACAGAGCCGTCAAAAGCCCTGTTAAAAACCCTGAAAATCAGAGACTCTCAAAAGAACATTGTCTCGGTGGGAATAATGGTTTTCGGTAAGCTCTCCGCAGAACAAAGAGAAATTGCCATTGCAGAGGCAAACGGAGTTGAGGGAAAAACGCTTAATTTACGAGTAACTTCCACCGCCGAGACTAAAAAACTTTGGTCAGAGTTGCAGAAAATAGCCAAAAAAGTTGGTGTTAAAATTGAGGTTCCTGAGAATGGATGAACACGAACCAAAACAAAAATGGCAAAGATGCAGAAATCACATAGTTAAAGTAATTTCTATTATACTGGGCATAATTACGATTAGCGTGGTGGTAGCTGCAATTATGAGTGTCTACGGTTGGGTGTCTCTGTTGGTTAGTCCTTTTTGTGAAAAACTCTTTTTAAAATCCCCTTTTGGAGTTCAAATCGTATTGTTGATACTCAATGCGGCGATCGGCTGGACGGTTTGGGGTTACTGTTTAGGGGTTGTTTTTTTTGTGGCTCATGCTATTGAGAGGTTCAACCTCAAAAAAAAGGGGCTTCCTAAGAGTGGATAATATTGAATTAATTTCGATTCGGCAAGTTTGGTTCTATTATTTTAGCTATTAGAACCTGTTTTGCTATTTGCTGTATCTGTTTAGTGGTTAATTGTTTGCCTGATTTGAACATTGGAATAAGGGTATTGCAAAGAATTACTATCGCAATAACAATATATTTCCAGTTTTGCTTAAAGAACGTGGACTTCTGCGGATGTTCCATCCTATCCAGCTTACAGGCGGTAGAATGATTTTCTATCCTTTCATCCATAATAGGAATAATCTTTTTAATAGCTTTTTCCACGGTTGTTTCCGCCGTCAATTCTATTATTTTCATATCTGCTGGTGTCATCGCATCACTCCTTAATTGGCGTTTGCATAGCTTAGTAATAAATCGCTTATTCTTTTCATATTGGCAGCTGATAACTCTTCTCTTATAACCATAACAGTTAAATAGGAGTGCCGTCCCGTAACGTTTGCCGGTACGGTATTTATGTAGTAGTTTCCAACTTTGGAAGTAGTATTTCTCATAGCAGTATAGGTTCCAGCATCTGCTGCTGTGGCTGCCATTGCGGTTCCATCCCGGTAGAAAGCAATCCCAGTTCCCGCTGCACTGCCATCATAAGAAACTGCGTAACAGTGAACCTCATCCTCATCTGCTGTCATATTAGCATCAGTGGCAGATGTAACTTTACCACCATCTCCAGAATCGTTGTCAGATAATTCTAAAGTCAACTCGTCAGAGCCATTAGTGTAGAATAACCACTCCTTCTGCTCTGAGCCGGTAGTACCATCTCTCTTCGCAAGAATAGTTCCGTTGCTTGGGTTGTATTTTAATAACGCAACTATTGAAAAGGCAGTATCAGCAGTACCGTTAAAAGAAAAATCATCATGGTCTGCTATATCAAAAGTCAACGCTCCTGATGGGCGGATATAAGGACTGAACCCCTCGTAAAAATGAGTCCAGCTGCTTATTGTTGCTGAGAGTGTTAGATCGTGGGAGTTCTGGCCCCAGTCTGTTACGGTTCCACCTGAAGTAGTATCAAAGAACCACAAAGCATTTACATAAGATGCGGTAGTTGGGATTTCATACAATAACATATCCCTGATAGTACCCTTTGTGAAGCTCCGGAGATCGTCCTGTTCCTCGGTTCTATTATCTAAGAAGGTGCAATCAGTAACGGATATCGTTGTATCTGGCGGATCTGATACTTGTGGGTGCCTTAGACTAACGTTTGTACAAGCATTCAAAATCATATCAGTAGTTGAACCAACTATGGTCGAAAAAGAACCGCCTATTATCGAAAGCCTATTGACATTCCAAGCCTGCAAACGGCCTTGGCTTGGATCTATGGTATTACAATTAATAAAACTAACATCATTGCAGAACGGAGACCAGTCAATACCTCTGTGGTCTCTATATGGCGAGATTGTAAACGCATCGAGATAGCTCCATTCAGTTGAGTAGTGTTCACCCGTTCCATGCGTTCCGGAACAGTTCACTACGTTAAGTGGGCCTCGAACAACAAAGCTCGCTTCTGTGTCGGGATCAAAGTCTCCGCCGTGAATCAAGAGTCCGCTCCGTTCGTTATCGATGAACTGGCAATTAACAAAATTAAGATTCCCCCAAAAGTCAAACGCCTGGTAAGATTCTATCCATACACCACAACCAAGAAAGTCAGTCCACGCTGTATCCCCTATCAGAACGTTTGCAAGTGTCTCACCGTTAATTGCCCTACCGTTATAATTAAAATGGCAGTTAGTTATAGTGGAATCTTCTATAGAGTCACCACTACCACCTTGCCTTTTGTTCCAGTTGAATATGCAATTTGTTATATTTATATTCCTCTTGAGAGCAACATTGGCATCTTCTACAGTTGTAAATGTAGCACCACGCCCCATCCAAATACCATCACCAGCACAGTAAGTTGCCGAACTATTCTCGATATATATATCGTGCATTTTACCGGCGAGTCTAAAACCAGATCGCTTCATCGCTGAAGAAATCCCTGTTTGATTGGTTCGGTTACCATCAATATGGACGTTGGTTACATAAATATCATTATAGTCATTAGAGTCTGTTTCGTTATGCCCGATATTCACTGGGCTCAATCCATCATAGCCCTCCTCGGTTGCCATTGCTATTGAGAAAAAATCAAAATCTCTAAACATAATATCACTCTTGAGATATAGTGCTTTTACTGCATACGTTGCACCATTGCCTGTGATTATTGTACCTGAGCTTGCAGCATCAATTACCGCCTGAATCGCTACTGTGTCATCGGTAGCTCCATCGCCAACCGCATCATAATCTTGGACATTTGTCCATATTCCACTAATACTAGTCTCGCTACTGGCGGAAACCCCAAGGGTTGTTCTCATATCCGCATAAGTATCATCATCGATCAATCCCTTACCTGCGGCGGTTATAACAACGCTTGTTTCGAGCGTAGTCGAAAGTTCTGGATTACCATCGGCATCAAAGCCTAAAGTTGTGTTTGCCCGTTCAATGGCACTGCCTAACTCCATACTTAGATTAGGGTCATCGGTTATGGGTATATGGATAGACCTATCGATTTGATCCTGTTGCTCAATACCTATCCGGGTTAGTTTGTCTAATGCGTTTTCAATAGTAAGCCTCACACCCGAAGAGCCAACATCGCTGTTCTGAGTGATACCGGAATCTCGAGCAATTAAAAGCTGCTGCAGGGCTGTTGGAGCTGTAACCATTGTAACCGTGCCGCCGGCAGTAAAATTGTTATTTGTGGCAGATACGGCGTAATGTGTGGTCTCTGTCTGCTGCGTGGCTACTCCTGTGGCAGTTACAATCAGATACACTTCAAGGTCAGCGTGTGAGCCACTTGAGCCGGTATCTACGGGGAACGTGAAAGTAAAGGCCGTTGTTACGGCATCACCTGTAAATAACGAAGTCTTAGCCGACTGGCTGCTCATAGTGGCCACAGAATAACTGCAAACAATTAACAATAATACTATGATTAACTTTTTCATTGTGAGAATCCTTTTAATCTGTTTTTGCTAAATTTAATAAATTTTCAACAATATCAATTAACTGCTGCCGCTGTTCGGCATCTTTTGCGTTTGCCACAACCTTAGCCACCTTACCAATCCTTAATTGCAATCCGTTCATAATAAAGGACTGTGTTGTTTCTGCTGAATCGGCCAGGCCATCATCCACTTTCGACTTCAGTCGTCGGCGTTTAAACGTGAAATCTGATAGCCTTTTGCTCAGTTCTGGCGATACTTCCCATATTCCCTTGGGCTCAATTTTGAAATTGACTAATAGCTCCTTGATTCTCTCGGCCTCCTTGAGTGTGTGGGAGCTGGACTGGTAATTTTTCTCTTTGTTCTCAAGGAACTTTTCAGTATCGATACGCAATTGGCCCTCAAATTCTTCTTTGATGTCCGGTGGTACTTTATCACTACCCATAACTCTATCGATCTTTTGGTTGTAAGCTGCTATCCGCCCGCGTGGATTTCGAGTTGTACGGACAGAGATAAAGACTTCCTCTCGCTCGCCCCATAACTCATATACATCACGCAATACCTGGCCTTTACGTATCTCAGCCTCTGTCAAAGTGGGTCTAACGCCTGTTATTGATTGCAATATAGCTACCGGAAGAGTCATGCCCTTGTTTAGTCCCTGCCGTAAAACTGATACCGATATAGGCTCTAATTTTTTTAATTCAAATTCTGCGAGCGTTTGAAGTTTTGTAAGGACCGAATCAGTACTGCGAATAACATTATCGCCTTTCCAGTCGTAAATATCTTTATTGAATGCAACCGTAACCAAATCGTATGTTATATCAGCCAGGGGAGCTCTCATGCCGCCAACTCTCCGCAAAATCTCTTTACCCAATGAAGTTGTGCCGTGCTGGGCCCAGCCTAATAATAAATTGTAGTAGTCCTTATCGTAGGTCAAGGTGTCTATCAAAATCCTACGGCCTCTATCGTCAACTTTACCTGTATCAATTTTGAATAGGTCCCGAACATCCTCAATTTTTTCAGGTTTCTCTGGAGGCTTGCCGGTTAATATCATTGTGCCTACAGTAGAAGCAATCAATTTGAGTATTAGAGAATTAACAACGTTACGCCTAGACCTGCCAGCTGCGTAAGTATCCCCTACTCCCCACTGAGTAGCGCCTTTGGCGATTGTACGATAGTTACCCTCTGCAAAGCCTGGAGCGAGGAATATAAACCTTAAAACGGAAGTTACTGTAGCTGATCTACCGAACAGTTTTTCATTCATTTCGCCATAGAAGTTCTGGCCTTCTTTAATAATATTTATCTTTTCAGCATCAGTTAAACTTCGACCAAGCTTCTTTTCTTGCTGGGACATGAAATCAAGATACTTTACGTATTTAAGTTTTGGAATATAACTACTAAACATCCACTCGGTAAACTGGCTTGTGATCTTCAGTGGGGTTGCAGCGACTTTAATAGTAGCACCAAGCCCGCCCGTGGCAGCAACTATTTCGCTAAACAATGCTTGAGACTCAGATTCAATACTGCTTCGCTGGTGGCCACCCAGGCCCACATAATCCCTGTACTCAGGTGTTTTGAATGCAGGATCATCGGTCTTAAAGCCCGTCTGGAACCCTCTTGTTGCTGAGGCTGGATTCAACAATGGGCTATCTGCAACCGCCTGAGAGGCCTCGACCGTTAAATGGAATGCAGAGCCTGCAAATTTAGCTATCCGAAGAACATTATTAATCCCCCTAATAGTTCGCAATGGCAGATACGCACTGGTTTTGTTAATAGAAATAAGATTGTTTATTAAACGAGCAAGGTCTTCGTTGGCTCTTAATCCATCAAAAACGGGCTCTGTGCCAATCTTTACCCAACCATCCGGAATATCATCCTCTATAACAGATCCAATATATTTTCCACGCCCCATTCTCATTAGTTCGTTACGCATCGTCTGGATCCCCTCGAGCCTGGCAATGCCCATCCATTCAGATTTGAGGTTTGTAACAGGGTTATACGACTTTAGCGTCAAACCAAACTCAAGTGCATCCGCCGGCGTTGGTAAACTCTTTTCTTCCATAAACCGCTTTGTTGTGCGGTAGTATTGGTCAATGAATTTGTCAACCTCAGAAGGTGATTGAGAGTATAGGCCATAGAAGTAATCTTTAACCTTAGCAATATCACCGCCGGCAACTTCAGATAATTTAGCGTAGTTGAAATCGGCAATTTGCTTGATAGCTCGCTCAAAGCCGCCATCTTTCAACGCCTCCGGCGCTGCAACAGAGGCTTTGTCCCTGATTTCCTTAGCAAAGTCACCCCTTGGCTTGCCTCGAGATAGCATAAAATTCTTTAAATCATTTTTACTGAACCCTGCAAAAAACTCCTCTAACTCCCTAAAGTTCATATCAACAACGTCGAGCACCTGCTCGTTAAATTCCAGTAGTCTTCGCTCTGATAAGTGCATCCCTTTGATTACTGTGGCATATACGTTAGGGCCTAGCCGTGTCTCCACTAGCTTGGCTGGCTCGAATACCTTGATTAGCATATCAGGAACGCTCTTAGCTATCTCAACCATGCTATCAGCAGCTGATTTGGCTATTTCCTTAATGCTCCTCTCGCCAGTTGATGCGTCAAATACCCTCTTCTCAAACAGTTCGTTTATCCTGGCCCGATCAGTCTCGAGTTGTTTAGCGTCAGCTGTATTTTTGGCGATGGCTTCTTTGAGATGGGTATTGAAAGCTTTGTCCTGCTGCCCTTCTGACAGGGCTTGCATTTCGGCGAGCATCTTTTCCAGCACGGCATTTTCTTCAGCCATACGTACTGCGAAGTTCTCCGGCAGTGTCTTTGGTATAGAGGCTACTTTTGATTTTGGTTTGGTTTTTGGCTGGACTTTTGGCTTGCGAGGTAGTCTTGAACTATCTTTTGGCTTGCTGCCCGTGCTCTTTTTATCCGGCTCTCGACCGATTTTCCATTGTTCAATTGCTTCGTCATCTAACAAGTCCTCATTAATATATGCTTGTAGTATATCGTTAATCTTGTTACCAGGCAAGCGATTTTCTACTGCATTTTTTAATTCCACAAGCATAGCTGCGTAAGGATTAGTTTTAGCGATTTCATTTAACGCCTTTTGGTTTATGCCACCCTCTTTCCCGCCTTGAACGGCATCCTTAATAGCCTGTAAAACATCGCTTTCTGAACCCTCAATGCCGTAGTCCTCGGAAAATTCATCCCATGTTAACGCACTTGGATTTTGTTCTGTAGTTGTTACATACTCATATAGCCAGCGATTTTCGCCGGTCAACATCTCTTTGACTTCTGCCGGCAATGATTTTCTGTCTTTAGCAAAGTTGATTTTACTTATATTCTGGAGTAGGTCGGCTTTGCGTGCTGAACCACTTTCAGCGAGTGTTTCATAGTCGCCTAGAGATCTGATTTCCTTATTAATTCGTATGGTCATTTTGCGGCCTTCTTTGTCAGATATAGCCGCGTATAGTGGAGACCTGGCCTTTTCCCATATATCCTTTAGGTGTGGCTTGATAGTCTCACCCATCTCAATCACCATTCTCTTAGACCATTCAGCAAAATCAACAGCACCTTTGATGCCGGCCTTTGCCATGTTCTCAAAATGATACGTCCCTATGATTGCAGCGTTTTTGAAATCTACAGGATCTAAACCAGAACGAAAACCCTTACCAAATAGGCCTTTTTTGGCTTTGGTATATGCTTCGTCTGAGATTATGCGTTTTGCTTCACGTGGAACACTTTCAGGCTGGCTTATATTTTCTACTGTAATGTCTTTGTTGGATACGGATACATGTACTTCACCTCCAGAAAAAGCGTCATCTAATGCCACCTTTGATGGATCTATTTTAATCTCAATAATGCCCTCGCCAAAACCTTCTGCTTGGCCTTTTTCTTTGGTAGAAAAAAATACTTCGCCTTGCTCTTTAGAAACAAATTCACCTGTTTTTCTGATGTTTTCGACGTTTTCAATGGAAGTTCTGTGGTAGAGAGTTATTGTGTTATCTTCATTGATAGGTACCGGCGTCCCCTCTAAGTCCTCAAGCTCAATGCCTTCCTTACCAACAGGTGCCCCAACGTCTATGGTCTTTTCTACCACCTCCACAGCCCCAAGTTGCTCTGTACTCGGTTTTTCCGTTGGAATAGTAGCCTCTTCGGTAACAAAGGCCTCCGGTGGCAAATTAAGCTCAAGGTCGTGGACTATGTTCTCTGGGGTGGAGAGGTTTTCTTTGAGAGTAGTTAACATTTTGGCCTCTTCGGGCTGTAATACTCTCGGCGGTACTGCCGCCTTGCCGGTCTCAGGATCGGCGGGAACGCCCTTTTTGGCTTGCTCTAATATCTCAATGACACCTTGAGACTGCTGTGCAACTTTCAAGCTATACTCATCGGTGAGTTTTGAAACTGTCAAGGCCTGAGCTTTAGCCTGTACCTTTTGTTTTGATATGGTACTGGCAGATATGTTTTGAATCCCCGACTTGACATCTATAACAGCGTTTGGAATCGGCAATAAGGCCATGCCCTCTCCGGCACCCTTGGCCGTTTCCCATAAACGTTTACCTCTTTTTAACAACCCCTCCCAAGTAGATTTCTCAGTATTGGTTGTTTCGCTTAAAAGCCCCGCTATATCTTCGGCGGTTACAGCGACAATTTCCTGCATTATCTCCTCGAAAACCTCTTCGCCCCAAGTTTTACCATACTTTTTAACGGCATTGGCTAATACTTTGCCAACGGTTTTGATAGATCTATCCAAGGCCACTTTCCGCAATCCCGGTGTAATCTTTGTAACCTGACTCAATTCGATAAGAGCATAAGGAACGGCGGCAACACCAGCTACCATCCTTGCGACCTTTGGATCATAGCCTTTTTCAGTCATATCAAAATACATCTGACCAGCACCCTGTTTATACCACACTTTTGCAGAGCCAATTGAAGCACCTAACCTAAGTCCGCCCATTGTGGCAACAGGAACAGTAACTATTTCTTCTGGTATAACCGCCTGTGGCCCAGCAGCTCCACCTGCTAATGCCATACCAGCACCGATAGCCGCACCATAAAAAGCTTCATCAATACCTTCCCATGAACCCCTAGCCATACCGGGTATGATTTGCATTGATGAATAAAACAGTTTTTTAATACCCTTAGCCTCGATGGGCTCAAAAACTTCTTTTCTTTGTAGAGTTCCCAGTGTTGCTCTGGCTTTAGTCTCATCAGCATTTTGAACAGCAGCATCCCAAAGATTAATCGCACCCATAAAACCCGCATCGCCTCGTTTCCAAGCCTCTATAGATGTTGCAAAGAACCCGCCATCGAATGGGTTCTGCTGAAACTTTTTTCGGATATCTTTTAATTCAGGGCCAAAGACCTTAGCCCTAGCAGCATCGTCCATGCCCATAACATGGTCAAGTGGAATATCAAACATGCCCGATGTAATAATCGCATCCGTCATTCTCTCCTTTTCGACAGGGTTTAGTAGGGTAGTTGCAATTTTTCCGGCGAATACAGGATCGTCCAGGCCATCACCAAATATGAGTCTGTCAAGAGCTTCTGATCGGAGCTCTGCATCCTCGGCTATCCGGGCTTGCTCGATGATAACATTTTGGGCTACCTTCTCTTTGATCACCGACTGCATCTGATTATCGGGAACAAAATTATTTTCTATATCAGATATAGAAGCACTAGCGTTAACAGCAATATCGTAGATTTCGTTGGCATTATTTCCAACGCTGTCAGGATCTGCTATAACGTTCGATTGTGGCTGGATGTCAGGGATAAATACATCACTGATGTCATCATCGATGGAATTATCTATAACCTTTTTGTCATTTAGTATTATTGGCATCGCTAATCTTTATAAAACCCAAGTCTTTTAATTTTTCGTTATATCCTTTTTCGCTACTCCAGCCGGTCACGCCTTCAGGACTCATTACACGGACAGGCTTTTTAAACACCACGTTAACACCCTCAATAGCCTTTTCTTTTGTTGGTTCAGCTATAAATTGTTCCTCAAAGCCAGTACGTGCCTTTTCTACCTCAGCCAGTGATCGCTTGTAATGTACTAAGAGCTTTCTGGATTCGGTGTATATCTCACTTGAATTAGATTCTGGATGCACGGCCAACCAATCATTCATAGCCTTGCGGTACTGACTTAAATTCCATAATTCGCTCTGACGTTTATTTGCTGCTCGTTCGATATTAACCTCTTGGCCGGCTGCCTGCATTTTTAATAGATCGTCAATAACAGAGTGAGTTACAGTGATCAATTGGCCACCACCATAACTGATAGCTTCCCCCATGGCCGTTGCCTGGTAAGAGGTAAACTCACTATCAACAAGTTTAACTATTTGCTTGTATGCCGCGTCATCGATAGTTTCCTCGTCATACCTGGCCTTGTCAGCAGCATCTGTTACCTGTGCTTTAGTTGTCGCTCCAATTGCAATATCGTTAGCCATCTCTTCAAGATCGCCCCTAACCTGTTCATCAGTAATAATATGAGTGGATTCTTTTAATGCTGTTTCGTTGGCAGCAATAAGTTCTGCCTTTTTGGTAGCAGGTAAAGATGATGCGGTAACCAGAGATGCGTAATCCGATTTCTTCCTGGCATTTATTATATTTCCAAGTCTATCTTCTTCTGTTTGTTGTTTTGTATCAATGATGTGATTTGCTTTTTTAGCGAAACGATTGTCCCACACAAGCCTTTCTTCGGGAATTAAGCTGGATCCGTTAATTGCATCATTATAGCCCACGGAACTATCAGAATTTAATAACCCCCGCAAAGACTCCCTGTCAGTATCTTGCTGTTTATTGAGCTCAATAATTCCAGATGCTCTGTTTACTTTAGCCAGTTGCATGATCGGCGTGAGTGCTGCGGTAATATCGGACAATTCAATATCGAAATCTTCTGCCAGTTCTTTAATGTTTTGGTTATCTCCACCCCATGCAATAGCTTTTTCCCAACCCTCTTCTAATGCTATGGCCGTAACGGTGTTTTGTACAACCTTCTTTGCTAGAGCTTTCCGGAAATCTTTTTCAATAGCTATAGCTTCATCAGGATTCAAAACTCCCGTTTGCGTTAGTGTTTGGAAATACCCATGGCGTTCAGCAACCGATTTATGCTGAGTCTCTGGAGTCTCAGCTGCTAAGTATTCATCAACAAAAGATTCTATTTTGTTCGGTATGGCCGCCCTGGTCTGTCTAACAAGTGCGTTTTGGGCGTTAGTATCAACCGTCCTGCCTCTAACTGCCCTATTCAAATCGAACTGTGCTTTTGCTCTCGATTGTGCTCCTCGATGATTAATTAATTTTGCTCTGCCTACGGTATAATTATCATGCCAGTTATTAAATTTCTTGGTATACCCTGCGTAATCTGTATCTTGCCCCAAACCTGCTTGAAAAGTCCGGAACTCAGTTTCATAATCTAACTTAGCTTGAGTAAATTCCTCTTCGCCCTGGGCCACGATTGTTTTACTAACGGTATCGCCAATAAACCCAGCGACTTGCTTTACGCTATTAGCAAGGTTCTGACCTGCCGCAAACTGGCCATTAAATGTATCCATCGGCATTGTAACGCGAGTGTCGGCTATCTGCTTAGTTGGTAGTATTTTTCGTTGCGGTATTATTATCGGCATTATGTAACCCCTTTATTTTGGGCGGATTTCATACTCATGCCTATATCGGCCATTTGCGAGGCTCCACCAAATAATGCTGCCCCTGCCTGTAATTTACCTGCCGCAATAGCAGACTTGCCCTTATATCTCCATAAAGCCGCCTCAGATTTTGCCTTTGTTACAACAGCATCGGCCTCTATACCGGCATTATAGTTTTCCATTTCCTTATCTAAGGTTATATTCTTTGCCGTTTCCTGCATGTTCAACAATGGTGAGCCTTCCATAGTTACACCAGAGGCTCCAGTTTTAGCTCTGTTGCGTGCAATTGCCCGGCGGCGTTCATCCAGCAGTAACCTTTGTTTTTCCCTTGAGGCGGTCTTTATCTGCTTTGCCTGGGCGGCTCCCTGTGCCTCAATCTGCTGGGCGTTGTTTTCAGCTATCTTATTAGCTGTATTGGCTTGCTGTTTAGCCTGCTGCATACTGTAGTATGTAGCTCCAGCCGTTGCAGCAATAGCGATAATGCCCAATGTAATAAGTGGCATATTAAGCCCTTTCCTTGATGATAGTGTGCAACATAGCGTCACAACCGTCAGGATGATACTTTTCTAGTATGGCCTCAATCTTGAAGCCCTGATGCTCAGCAAAGGTTATGCCGGGCATAAAATCAGCCCTTAATGGTGCTTCTAGTCGTACAATCTTATTTTGGGTCATCCAGGTATGTACTTGTTTTTTTATCATCTTATAATCGACTCTAAACTTCTGTATCTCAGAAGATAGCATAGTCCACGATTCTGCTCTGTACTCTGGATACAGTATTATCATCCCGCCACAGCAAACTATTGTGTCGTCACAGATACCAGTCATTGCAGGGAACTTCGCCAAAAGTTCAACTCTCTCAGCATCTAAATCGGCAGTCTCTTCTTTAATGCCTGCTGCCATAAGCTCTAAAGCGTGTTCCGGCTCAAAATCTATTAATTTAAACATTTCTTTCCCTCACTATCGAATACATAAGTGCATCGCTATCATCGCAATGGTACCGTTTCATAGGGTTAGGGTTCTCGCATTTGAACCCTACAAACACCGCCAGTTTTTTACCATCTTCAAAGTCAGCTCTTAACGGTGCCTGAATGCGATTAAGTTTATATTCATCCATCCACTCGTAGAATTTATCTTTGAGTAATCTAAGTCCCATCCTGTATTTATAAATATCTTTAACGAACACACCCCAGCCCTCGGCCATACCCGGCCACCATATTTCAAGGCCAGAGCAACCAACAATACGGCCATCAGCAACGCCCGTCATTGCCGGCGATCCCTTGCGGATTGCAGCCCAATTAGCAGGAAGGTTCCCGACATTGATAGATGGATCGGTATCGCCCTCGGCAACTATTTGCTCGGCGTGCTCCGGTAAGTAATTAATCAGTTCTACCATTGTAATCCTTAGCCTAAAGTCTTCTTTAGAATATCAACATCGCTAATCGCCAGTGAGCCTGGAGTAGTGGCTATAGAGGCCTTGCGTCCTTTGGCTGCGGCCTGTCTTTTCTTAATATCTTCGCCAGCTACCCTGGTATCTATCGGCCCTGGTGTTGGCGGGGCTGCGGCTGGCGCTGCAGGGGGCTGTATGTCAGGTGATTTTGATTTTGGCATTTTATTTCCCTTCTATCTATAAACTTCAAATTCCGGCGATATACTCAATATTGAACATGGCACTGGCTCATCGACCTGCAGGTATATTTCGCCTACAGTTCGATAGTCTCCGTCAAATTCCTGTTTTCTCTCTCCTGTAAACAGGCTCTGCTTGACATCGATGTCATTAGTATATTCTTCTGAAAAATCAAATAAGTCTAGTACAGAATCAGCAGTTGGACCATACTTACATTGCAAGGTCTTGTAGAATCGGGCTGTAATATCAGTAATTCTCTTTGTCTTACCGGCAATAACATTACCTGGTATCGCTAATTGCATAGGAGCAAGTTTTGAAACATAATTTAGACCTGCGTGAACGGTGTTATAATAATCACTAAGCGTAATAGTTCCGCTTGCGACTGTATCGGTGCCATAGAACTCACCATCTGCGCAAATATCTACCATCTCGCCCTCTAAGTGAGATAGGGTTGTGAATGTATTTTCTACCTGTTCAACTGAACCGCCAGAAGTATATGCCGTGAAACCCACTGAATTAATGTTATTATTAAGCGTATCATCAAGAGAAAATGTGTTTGTTGCAGCATCATCAACAGTATAAACGTGGTTATTAATTTCGGTCATGCCGACAACGGATGTTATTCGCACCTGGTCACCATCTGAGTAGCCATGAGCAGCTGCAGTTACAACAGCGGGAGACGCTGAAGTTATGTCAGTAATAACAACCGCGTCCCCGCCATCGAAGCTAAGGCCCGAATCAACGAAGAATATATCATTTTGGTCGGCCCCGAAGTCCCTTGGTTGGAATTGCTCTATATATCTAACTATTGAACCATCCACTAACCGCTCAACAGAAACCCACACCTCGTCCTCGCCATCACCTGGTATTACCGCCACCGACTCAAAATCGGCATCTCCAGAGTTCTGTTCGCCCCAGCCAACAACGTCCTGAGACCTCTGATAGGTCATAGTCGCAATACGGCCATCGGTTAGTACTGTCCATAGTATTGGGTCGGGCGTTTTTTGAAAAGCCGTTTGAACAATGCCAGAATTAGTTATGTGCTCACTGAGGATCGTAAGGTCTGGGCTTAACCAGCTATCAACTTCAAAGCTAAAAACTAACTCTCGAACCTTGCGAGCCTGCCTCTGAACATATATAATAACATTATTAGATACTGCCGGCTGCAGATTAGCCGATCCATTATTAGATTGTTTTTTTGCAACTCTATCTGTGGGCGTTAAAGCCCCATCGGAGCCAGACCCCATCTTCCACTCGCCGCCAGTTGTTCCAATGAGCAGCCAGCTTTGGGGACTAAGCCACCTGATAGCGTTAACTTCATCGGCTGCAATAGTATAGCTCATAGCATCAGAATCTAAATTACCCGCCAGGAAGTTATCCCATTCCCCTGTTTGGGATAACCATACTGTTTGTGGTTGGTTGGTTGTGGCGGCATAAGCTATTCGCTCTTCGTAGAAGCTGCACGTTGCTGGGTATCCTTCATCCAGACTAAAGGCACCCTCAGCCCAGTTAGTGGTTGCAGTTGTCCCACCAAGAGTATTTTCTACCGTCCCTGTTGCTGATGTTGTGGACGCTATTACTGTTAACTCTACAACACCTTCAATATCAAAACTAAGTGCCGTTAGATTATATTTGAGTGTGCCTGAATCAATACCATTATCATTAGCATCGGTATGAACTCTGTATATGGCATCCTCGACGGTTTCTGATTCAGTATATTCCCTATTACCATCAGATTCATAATGAACAGGAAGGACATCCTTCCATACAGTCCCGCTATCATAACTTCGCTGCAGGATCACATCGCCAGCCCAAGTGCCATGGGTAGTGAACAAATATTTACGATTGAGCTGCATTGTAAGTGAGTTTGAGTCCTGGGCATTAACATCGTGAGAAAACGACCCAGAAACAGATTCCCCCTCTGCGGTATGTGTTACCTGCCACAAAGCACCAACGTGGTCATTCACATCAAATATAGCACTACTGGCGGTTAGTGTGATTGTCCCTGTCGTTGCCGACGGTGTTATGGTTGTTGTTGTAGTATTTTCAGTTAAGAATGGACCACGCTTAAAATCTACTTCCGTTAATGTCCAAGATGTATGGCCTGTTCGAGTTAGTTTCCGAGGCGCATAATCTGGATGTGTAATATACATCGTGTCGGCAGATTGGATATAATGCAGCTCAAATAAGTTTGTGCCAGCGTCTGTATCATAAGGAGTTGATATTTCGCAAGGGCTGCTCCCATCTTGTATCTGCCCACCATCTTTATAGAACCTGATATATTCATCGCCAAATTCAAGGATATAAGCTTGTTCAGTTGAGAACTCGAAGGGTATTAATCTACAAGCCTCGTCAGAGTTTTTGGCATCGGCAATATACATTGTGCCAGGCCGTCGACTCGCTCCACCATAGCTGAATACAAGAAAGTTTTCCAGCGTCTCGCATCCGGAATAATACTTAGCAATATCAGTTCTACCATTTAATTGAGGCGATATTTCGCCAGCATTAAAGGCATTGATTATACTTGTAGCCCCAAAAAGATTAGAGCATAACAACAAAAATATAAGGACTCTTTTAATCATTAGTTCTCTATTTTTTGTAATCCGTTTTTATTCCAGTCCCAAAACAAAGGTATCCAAGACACGTCCCCGCTGAATGTCCCTACCAGCCCACTGGCCTTATCATCTGTGATTGTGCTACCGCTTCCCTCATCCATTTTAAACCGAACCTTGGATGGATTGCCTATGCCTAATGTAGACTCTGTATAATTCCACCGACTGTTTGTTGGGAATAAAACTGTCGTTGCATGACTTTCCTCACTTACATCATCCCAGAATCTTAAATGGTCAATTTCAGTGTTTGGATTGATAATCACATTGCAATCATTTGTGTAGACCGATGAGACAAAAACATTTGAATTGGCATACTCCCCACTGTTTGTTTCTGTTTGGTAGTATTGCATTGAAATATACTGATTGTTAGCATCACAAGGGTCCTCATTAACTCCAATGAGTATTTCCCACCAAATGCCATAAGATATGCAGAGGTTACTTTCGAGAGCTACTACCAATCCATTCGCATCGTACAGATTAAATAGTAACTTACCTGATTGAACAATAAAATCCCATCCCTGACTGCTATCTCTTTTTTTAATAATGCTTCCATTGGAACTGCTGGTCATATTTCTATACCAAATACTCATTGCCCAGCCACTATCATTAATATCTAAATAGTCATTATCTGGGATTGTAACTTCGCCACCATCAAATGATACATAATCAGCATATGCCGCAATAACATTAACGTCAACAGTTGCCTCATTACTAAACTCTTCGCCGTCATAAGACCTAAATTTTACTGTATCATTACCAACTGTATCGGAAGCAAATATAACTTTATTCGCCCAGCCAGTACACCAATCAGGGACTTCGGTAAACCTATTTGAAGTATTTTCGAGCGTGTTTTGAATGTAGGCGTTGCCATCTGATGGCAGGGTAGTAATTCGGTATTTAAGATGTTTAGGTGGTACTGGCAGAAATCCATCTTGGTCATACGCCGAGAATGTGATATAAACAGGTTCGTATTGCGATACATTCACAACAGAATTAGCAGCAACTGGAGCTTGCTCATTGCAATAGTATTCATACCTTAACCATTCATCTGAAAAATCAGCTAAATCATTTATATCATAAGTGGTTTGCCATCCATCTGAAAAGATAGCAAAGTCCTCAAAGTTTACCCAGCAATCAGAATTTAGATTCCAATTAAGGCCAAAAGTAATCGAACAAAATAATAATATAATAATAATGTATTTCATCTAATCGGTCCAATCCGCTAACACAGAGCTTGTTGTAGCTGCAACTGTCCTTGAGGTTAAAATACCACTCGTAAATACAAGTGTTATTTTTTCTGTAGTTCCATCATCAAGTTCTAACGTCCCACTCACCCCAGAAACCCCACCAACAGTATAAGCATTTGCTTCACAAGATGACCCCGCATCTACGGTGGCGAAGGTGGGTGTGCCGGTTGTTGTAACATCTTGATTTAAATAATCTGCAAACTGGTATCCATCCCACAAATCAGCGTTCAAATTCACGCAAACAGTTGTAGAATCACAAAAGAACGGAGCTGTGCCAGTAGCGACTACTGAAGTATAATCGCCTGCCACATGCGAGCCTATTCCTTGCCAATCGGTATCGTTATAATCTATGTTGTCGTTTGTATCTGTAATAGAGCCCGCCTCAATAATTAAAGTGTCAACGACTAGGGTGCTCGTTACTTTAGCTTTTCCTGCAAAATAACCTGCGTAACCAGTAGTGGCAGTACCAAACACTCCTGTGCCAGTAGTAGCAGTACCAAACACTCCTGTGCCATAAGTATTTTCGCCCCAAATAGCCGGCACGATAGTACTTGATGCTTTTATATATTGGCAATATAATGAATGATTACCTAAAAATATATCGGCAGCAGCGCCAGTATAAGGAACGCCTAAAAGAGAATAACAAGGATCGGTTTCGTTGGCGTTTATATCAGTATAATTAACATCTACGGTTATTGAACCCGCAGCATTTGTGACATCAACAGCATATCCGCCGGTAATAGTTGCTAAAACAGGGTCAGTAGTTCCATCACCTATAGGCACCTGTCCATTAGAGGCCGCTCCAAGCGCCGTAATAGCCCCAGCTCCAGAACCCAAAAGAATCCCGCCATCGGTTAGGGTTGTCCCGCCAGTGCCGCCATAAGGGACCGTCAGAGCATTGTTTAAGTTTAACGTATCTGCTAAAAGTATATCTGTAGCAGAAAACCACTTTAATTTTGCTTCATCTGATGGGGCCCAGTAACTATTGGTGCCGTCCCAATAGAGCATCTGTCCGTCAGCATCGCCGGCGTTAACTATGGTCGGCTCAACTTCAACAAGTCTTATTTTGATGTTCTCGGGATAAACATTGCGTGGCGGTATTGCCGATACCAATGTGGCCACACATAGAATAAATATTAGTATTGCTTTTTTCATTGTAGCCTTTTAACAAAATCCATAATTAATTATAATTCCCTCTGACTGCACGGCAGCGTTAACAAGAGCATCGTTTCCAAAATCTACAGGTCGGCGGGTTTTAGAGTTGGTTTTAACACCCCATAAGGCATTCGCCTCGGTAGCAACTACATAAGCATTATCCAACATATCTTTTACTTTATTGTAGTGTGGAGTGTGTTGCTTGATAGGCTCTGAAATATATAATGCAATGTTTAGAGCAATAAGTTGTGAGAACCAAGATGGATACATCGCCTCATCTTCGACAAAGACTATGTATTTAATATACACATCGCCGGAATCGACATTAGTTTGCAGTGTTTTGGTAATATTACCGCCGTCCACCAATAGACCAGGCTGGAACGTATATTCAACTTCATCACCATCTACATCAACCATCGCCAGTGGCCTAACGCAGTTATCTGGTAGTGCATATTGATGGTCAGGTCCCGTGGTGGGGTCTGCAAGTTGGGCTAATTGGTTACTTCGGGCAATAGCCCATCTCCAGTCGATAGGCATATCATAAACTAAGTGCCGACAGAAATCGTAAATTGAAGTGGCATATTTTGCGGATTTGGTATTATCGGCAGGTGCAAAGATTTTCTTTGACCCTATAACGAATAGAGCAGCGTTGATAATGTCTGTCTTATTCATTTCAACTCCTAATCTTTATTGTTATTATTTAGTATCTTCGGCCATAAACTGTAATATCGCCAGCCTCTTCGCCGGTAGCAGCATCGGCACCGCAAATAACAAATTGCAGCCACTCTATGCCAGTCGTATCGAGTACAATGACAGCAACCTCGTTATCAGCAGAGTTATAGACCTGTGCATTCGCACCGTCTCCATCTACATCAAGAGGCCATTTAGTTGTCGCATCTAAAACTATCGTGTCGGCCCAGAAAGCAGGGTTGATTTGTACTGTTGAATCTGTATTATCATCTGAGGCGGTGACAGCTATCTGTATGTTATTAGAGTCTGTGCATATACCCACTGTGTAAAATCCGGTAGTTATGTTTGTGCCTGTCACATACGCTATCATAAAAGGTACTGCACCGGCAAAGCTTTCGTTTGTCACAGTAAAATAAGTGCTTTGTGCTGCACCAACATGGTCGTAAGTAACCGCAGTTTCGCTAATCAACTCACCTATAGCATCGCCGCCGTCAGGGTAAACCTTAACCGCCTGAGTTCCCAATATACCAGTACCCTCAGCAAGAACCTGCAACATCCCGTTTGTCTTGCCCCATCCAATTACGGAATAGCTGAATGTATCATCAAGAGCATTGTAGTTCTTACCGCAGATTGCAAACATCCACTTAGAGCCGGGAGTATAGCCCTCGCTTCTTGTATCAGATAGTGTGGGGATTCTAAATGGTCCACCAGCGAGAACAGTAGAGCTATCCTTGCCAGCAAAATTGCCACCGGGCACAGTTTCACTTTCGCCTGTTAAATCATACACGTTACTAAATCTATCACCATCTTCATCAGCAGTCTCGCGGATAAGGTGCCAACTGGATTGATAGGTGTCAAGAGGCTCAGCATCTACTGGAATTACAAAGGCCACAACCATTATCAGAATTAATAGAATTGTTTTCATTTCAAACTCCAAAGAAAAAGAAAAGGGAGAGGCTAAGCCCCTCCCATGTATTAGTCGGCAGCATTAACGGCTGGGTTTATAACACCACTACCACCCGCTGTGTCGGAGGCATAGTTCTCGAAGCAAGTCATTGCATCGTCACCTGTCAAGACAGCAGCAAGGGTACTACCCTCGCCACCAAGGAAGTTCCTCGTAAGTATTCCAGTTGAAGTCGTGCCATTAAGTGCAATCGCTATTGCGGCTTCTGCATTAACGAGAATGTTATCAGTGATAATCGCACTCGTTAAAACTCCAGAGGTTAAGATAGCTCCAGTTGCATATTTCCCATAAGCAGTATTGCCTTGGATTACCAGTCCGGTATTAGCAGCACTCAAGATAGCATTAGATGTAGTAGCAGCAGCAGTTGTAAAGAATTTATTTCCAAGTATCTTTACGTCTGGTGCCAGTGCAGCAACAGAGATATTCACTGTAAACTCTAAGTTAGCAGCGTTATCTTTGAACACGCAACCTTGAATAGTGCTACCATCTGCAGTCGCAGCAACGGTGACACCAACAGCAACATCAGCAATATCACTAACAAACAACAGGCCAACAACCTTACAGTTCGCAGCACTAATCGTCACAGTCGCATCAGCCGCATCTAAAATCAGTGTGGGCATCATCTGACCAGTGGAGGCACCGGAAGCAACCACAGAATTGTAGCTCCCGTTTCCACAGCCTATAATAGTTACACCTGCGACATCGAGAGTAAACAAGCTCGTTGCAGAAGTAGCCTCTGTTTCGGTATGACCCTGTGCTACGAGGATAACATCACCCCGGCCAGCAGTGCATAAATTAATGCCTTCGTCGAGTGTGTCAACAGCGTTATTCCAGCTGGAACCATCACCCTCATTTGTAACACCGGAATCAACGTAGAATATCGAGCCAGTGCCTGGATTAACTCCGAGAGCTACGAGTGTCTCCATGTTACGCAGGGCATTAGTTCCGTAGTCCACCTGCCTACCCGACGAGAACCAGTCGGATGGTATAGGCTGACCCACGGCACCTAAATTATAACCAGACGCTCCACCGAAACAATTTCCGGCCAGAAGTGTGATTATTACAATTAAAAAAAGTAACCTTTTCATGGTATAATCTCCAAAAAAATTAAAGCCAGGCAGGATTAACCCTGCCTGGCAAGTTGTTGTTAGCTTGCAGCTTCAACATGGTCTACCTGCAATGCAGCTTCCTCTGGAGAATCTGCTAGTGCCGCAAAAAGAGTTCCTGCGGTTGCGTTGGTGAACATATTGAAATACAATCTTACATACCGCTGATACTGCATTACCGGCATTGGGATATTGAGCAGCAGAGCACCTGCTGTCAATTGAGCAACAGCCCATCTACCTAAGAGGTAATCCTTAAGTACCGTTCCAAAAGCGGAATCGGTATCCGTCTGCATTCTGATTTCCATACTTACTGTAGTAGCAAACAGAGTTCCAACTTTCGCAATGATAAACATCGGCTTACCTGCACCAAGTTTGATATTGGTTTTATCGAGATCGATAAGATTACTCGAAGCAGCATCGGCAGTGATTGTTTGATACAAGTCGGCGTCTGTTCCAGCACTGTAAGTATGCGTGAAAACATTATTAATATCGTACATCTTTAGTACTCCTTGAATTAAATTTTTCGTAACGTTTTAAGCTGATGAATTAGCTTACAGTCGCCTGAACGTTAGTTATCTGAGCAACTTCACGAACCGGGATACCCCAAAATCTCAGAACTGGCTGAGCGAAAGGTCCTTCGCCTTCTTTAGCTACGAGGAAAGCGTTACCTTTTTCGTTGGCGCGTTTCATCATCTGAGCTTTAATGGTTCTATTGCAGTAAATAACCGCACCCATCCCACCATCTTCGAGGTCGTTATAGGCATCGATGAGCAATTCTTCATCAAAGCTAAAGTCGTCAACACCATCGATGTTACTGGTTGAAATATTACAGAGACGTTTAACCATGCGGGGATCAGCGATGTCGATACCGAATGCTATCTGGAACCAGCTCTGCATTGCTGGATACCTGGCACTGGAGTTGTTTGGATCTGCTACGAGGTTCTCACCGAAGTCACGCATCTTGATCGGTGATCCACCTTCGCCGCCGCCCTGACCACGAGGATAGAGCAGGTTGACCTTTTTATGGCCATACTGGAAGATGTATATACTGGTTTTGTTTGCTGTGGCGGAAGCGTTACCGCCTGCGTTATCGTAGACGTAATCGCTACTCAAAGCATTATAGTCGCTTCTGTTGTTAATACCGTTGACCTGAAGGGGATTTGTACTTCTGTTACCGTCAAATATACGGCTTACGTGCGTCTTGGTCATGCCATTGATGAAGAAAGCATCTTCTTTGGCTCTGGCCATTTGCCATCCACCAGCTGCACCACGGAGCAAGTCGGCATCTGGTTCGCTGAGTCCTGCTAAGAGTGTAGTCGGCTCGTTTACTACTTCTGTTACGCCAGCTTCTTTCTTAACACCTTGACCGTACATGCGTTCAGAACCGGTAGGCTCTGTTACAGAACGGGTGTGTTGATGGCTGGAGCCATCATTACAAGGAATCCATGTAGAATCCTGTACGATAGCGTTTGTCTGACTGAGGATGTCTACTATATCAGCTAAAGTTCCGTTAGGATCTTCTCTGCGTACAATCTCAGCCAGCGTTAGATTTGTTCCTAAAGCAAGTGTTGCCATGATTAAACTCCTAAAAATTAATGTTAATAATTTTCGGAGAGTAATCTGACATTCAGGCCCTCCTGACACTTACGGCTGTTAGCCGGGGAACTCTTTATTCCCTAAGCATCAGGCCCGCTAAAAAAAGCGAGTAGTCTGAAAGATTTATTCACTTGTAAATTTGCTTCTAATTTCTGCCCGGCAGTATAATGTTTGATGCCGGTTTAACTATCTTTTGGTCCATATCGGTTTCGACTTTTACATTATAACAGTCAATCCCGTTTACTTGGCCAAGCTCTATTCTCATTTTATGAAGCCAATCTTTTGGCATCGCTTCATCAATAGTCCGTTTGGTTATTACTATTGATGAGCCCTTAAGACCCTTCACTAAACAATATAGTATCTTTAGCATCGTTGTCAAGTCAATTTTGTCCTTTTTAGGGACTTTTTTGAGTAAGCTGCACTTCTTATACTTCTTACCACTCCCGCAGGAACAAGGGTCATTTCGCCCTGGCTTCTTATCATTATTTAATCTAACCATCTTTTAATCCTTTGTATTAGGGTACATGTTTTTAACTTTCTCGGTATCGGTGAGTACAGAACCGTTTGGATTACCTAGTGCTTTGGCATCGAGTGTTGCTAATCCGATTTTATGGAATATTCGCAAGGTATTCAGAGGAACACCGGACTCTCGCCACTTACTTAGGTCGGTAGCGTTTTCGTACATTTTGGCCTCTTTGAGTTTGCCGATAAGTTCATCATCACCAAATTGCTGAATAGCCGCTAATGAAATTCGTGCATTGAGTGAGAGCTTCTCGCCTGGCCAATCTGTTTTAATCGCTGTGCATTCAGTATCAAAGGCCTTTTGAGCATCATCGGCTGTCTTAGCATCATTTGCGGCGACGGTTTCTTGCATCCTGCCAAAATCACCTACCTGAAACTCTTCAAATACCTTCGTCAGAGCCGTAACGGTCTCCTTGGGTATTTTGTGCTCAAAAAAGACTGCCCTAAACTGATCTTCCGCCTCTTGGCTGCGTTCCATACCGTCAGGTAATTTTTCAGATTTGAAAAACTCGTAGTCCTCAGCCTTTTCAGGAGCACCCGAAGCAGTGGCCAGGGCAGCCTTGTATGTTGAGATCTCTTCGTCAGTGGCATTTTCGGCAGGCTTTTGAATAACGTTTTCTAATTTTTGGCCAAGCTTACTCTTTGTATCGGCAAAGACTTTAGCCAGGCCGTTCATATCTTTAACATCGTCAAAGACCTTAGTGTTTACGTGATCCTCACCTGCGGCGGTGACCAGTGAACTACGTCCGGTATCAGTAAAAGCTCCATCTACATCAAACATTCCTGCTGCATCAAAATCTGGCATTTAAAAACTCCTTAGCTTATGTTATGTAAATCCGTTTTTTCGGGTTCTTTGTTGTTAACTTCCAATGCCGCCGCCGCTGCTTTGGCGTGGGCTTCTAATATTATCTTTTCAGTATCTACGGTATTGAGTCCGCATTTTTCTTCTATACGCAATATAAATTCATCTAAGACGCACTGTGCTAAGGCTTCATGCTCCTTTATTGGCGGCTCTGCCCTAAACCACAGATTCGCCATTTTCCGCATTTCAGCCCATACCCGCCGGCCACTCTCGGTGGCCAGCAAGGTATTATAAAAATCTAATGTCGTACATACTTCCATATTAGCTCCGCAATTGGGCACTCATACCCGGTACCTGAATACTGTCATCCCATACCACACCGAGCGATTCGAGCTTCTGATTAAACTCTTTAGCTGTTTGGCGTTGCTCACCAATGGGTAGTGTTTCTCGCTTTTCGATTAAAGCGATAATATCTTTTGCAGTGCCTTTAAGACGGCCCATTTTTTCAAGTAGGCCAAGTGCATAAGCTTTTTCGCCAATGGTAACACCTTTCTTAAATCCAGCTGCCAAGTCGTAGAAATCGCCTTTGTGGTTTTTTCGAGATCCGCCCTTACGAACAAAACGCCTGATAGCTCTTTCAACAGCCAGCTTAGTAGAATCGTCCCAGTCGGATGGATCTATACTCTCAGCATTATCCAGAGCTTTACCCATAATCTCATCAGGGCGAGGAATATAGCCGTGTTTCTTATCTGCCGACTTGATCTTATTACCTGCTGCAGATCTAGCCTGGGCGTCCTTGAGCTGCTGGTTTTCTGCCTTCAGCTTTTTGATCTCTTCAGAATCGCCCAGGGATGTGGGATGTGTTGTTATTGGTGGGCTTTGATGTTTACCGCCGGGATCGCCGGGATGTTGGGCAATCAACCCCGCAATTTCCTTAATGCGTTTTAGCTCCTGTGGAACACTATCGTTTGTGGGCAAACCATCTACAAGATTGTGTTTTTCGAGTTCAGCTAACTCTTTTTGTAATTCCTTTTTTGTTGGGTCTTTTACTTTCGCCATTGTCTTGGCTCCTTTTAAATTATTTTTTTGTTTTTGTTATTATTAGTCAATACTGTTTTTGTGGGTTTTGGGTCTAACCTTTGACTTAGTAGCTACCATATTGAAGTTAATACTCGAATCCCATGTAACGGTTCTGCGACCGAGCTTGTGAAGCAATTTCCGAGCGTGCTTTTGAGATTTCAAGGTTATACCCTTACGAAAACCACCATCCTTTTTGACAAACTTGCGAATGGTTCGTTCAATTGCTTCCACTTCATTTTTTAATAGTTTTGCCACTTTCTTTTCCTTTCGGTTTATTTTTATTACTAAAAATTCTATCGTAACTTTTACTATACTTTTCTCTATCTACAGGTCTATATGTATCACCCTTACCCATTCATAGCCCCAGCCGCCTGGTCTAAAATAGAGTCCTGCTCAATTGCTTTTGTGAGTCCGCCAGCCGCTTTAGCACCTTCAATAGCCATATTTGTCTGTTGCTCTGCTTCTGCGGCAGCTGCATTAGCCTCAAGAATAGCCTTAACTTCCTCATCTGTTTTAATAAGGGATTGTTTCATACCCTGAGCAATGGCTGCATCTTCAAGCAAATCCATCTCGTTTATTTTGATTAAACTCTGAGGCCACATATCTGCAATTTGCCTGATAACTGCTAATGCGTTTACTGTACCTCTGGTTTGCATTGTAGCGCGTTGGAGTTGATTTAACGGACCAATGAATACTGTATCTATCTGCCGATTCTCAGGCTCTAAAAGGATGTCAGGCACATCAGGCATTCTACGTGCGATTTGTTCTTCGAATACCCACTGGGCATCAACTATCTGTTTGAGGTAAGCATTCTCGAAATCTTCTGATACCGGCGATAGTAATACAGCTTTATTGCCTTGAATTTGCATAACTTCGGTAGCCGTCTTTTGTGGGCCGTTCATTGTCATCAGGGCGTCCCACAAGCCTACATAGAATTTGTCATCTAAAGTAGCGTGCAATCTTTGTTCCTGAGCATCAGTCATCGGCCAATTACCACTACTAAATATTTCTCGAATTGCGTTGTGACCAATATACTTTTCAGGTACCCAATTACGACCACCCGGATTAGTTTGAATACCGCTTTCTTTCATTGCCAACGGTGCTTCGGTAACAGGGTCAGCTTCTCTATGTGTCATTCTCAATAATAGCTCACCAAGTTTATTACCCTGCAATCCTTCAGTCAGTGCATCCGCTGCAATAGACACTCCATAATTTGTGCCAGGCTCTCTGCCGTGAGCCCATATAATCGGACCCATCTGCGTACCCGTATGCTGAACGAGAGCATTTTTACCAACCCCTTGAGCTTTGAGTACATAAAAGACTTTGAATTTCTTATCTTCACTGCGAAGCGAACCCTCTCTCGGATTAGCGTTTGGATATACAGCATAAATCAAACTGTATTCTTTGAATGGGTCACCGCTATTTTCGCCTTTAGCATTCCTAATAAGTTCTGTAGGAAGTTTAGACTTATCAAATTCATCGTAAGCCTCGATTGCAGACATTGTGATATTGCGATGATAGACCATCAAATTACCAAACCTATCAAACTTGTTGTAGGAGTCACGAGGACTAACCGTCTGATAGTGCATTGTGCCTTTTATTTTATCCTCTTCGGGTATACTAACTGCCGTGCCAGTAACGGCACCATCTTTAGAGAACCAAACGCTCTGTCCATAAACGTTGGAGTTGCCAAGCCCAAAATTTACTTGCTCCGCAGCGTCCTGAACATACTTTTTAACAGAATCCTCTTTCATTACTTTAGCTTTGGAAGTAGCGAACTGTATCCACGGCACGGATTTACTCATCATATGTGCGAGCATACCCATTGAGAACTTATTAGCTGCATTGGCAGGATGACCATCATAGACCCTTGCTCCGTATTGCTGACCCTTTTTAACACCCGCATGGAGCAGGTCGTAACGACGTGGCAGGAATATCTTATTCTCAATCTCCCATAACCCCTCAAAGTCCCTGCGTTCATTCACAAGCCTAGCATGGTCTTTAGTTATGATAGCTGCTATTTGTAAATCTGTTTTACCAGTAAAATCAAACATTAGGGTTTTTCCTTTGTCGGTTCGGGTTGTTCTGCAAATTCGTTAAATCTTCTACCTGTAACTCTCTTATTACCGCTTTCTTTTACTAAAAAGTGAATTATCTTCCTTAACTGTTCATCATTAAATCTTGCAAGAGGAACCCTCATAAATTCAATAATCAACGGTGCCATTGTCTCTGTTTCCTGCTGTAAAAACGCATCTATTGATTTCATTTCATCTATCATTATTTTTCCGCCTTAGTGTTAGGATACATGTTAGTCGATTTCTGTTTAGTAAATACTTTGTCCACATTATCGAGTGCCGCCGCATTCTTGCGATCTTTCTCGGCCAGTTCCTCAGCTGCCTTTTTGGCCGCAGTCATTCGAGGCTCATCACCTGCAATAATCTGAGCTTCTGATAAGGTTCGAGCATCGCTCTCAGCTTCCCATTTTTTATCTTCTGCTGTTAGTTGATACATAGTTACTCCACACTCAATAAATCAAAAGGTTCCTGTTTCTGTGGCGGCTCTGACACTTCATAGCCCAAACTCCTATCAACCTCATGCCCGCAAAAGGGACACTCTATTGTAGACTTATCAGTTGCCGGATCACTACCTGGTCTTGGCACGCCAATCTTATGACCACATCCCGGACATCCTGATACAAATACACTCATTTAACTGGCTCCGGCTCTTGTTTTAATTTAGTTCTGGCCAATTTTAGTGCAGGAATAATTTCATCAACCAAAGCCGAGTACAAGTCGGGATTAATACTTTCCATACACATATCTTGAAATTTTTGTACTACTTCTTTTTCACTCATCAACCAACCTCTAACAAATCAGTAACTCCGGCATCATCGCCATAAACTTTTCGAGTTGGTGTCGAACCCGGATAACCCAGTATATCGCCGCCAATCTCGCCATATCGATATTGCATTGCAACGTGTCTAAGAGCATCGGCAAGGTGGCGGTGCCATGTTTTAGCCTCACCTTTTGAATATACAGTCATTTCGTCAGTGGATAATGCAAGGTTCTTTTTCTTGCCATAGCCTGAAATAGCTTTAAGGAATGTAATCGCTTGTTTATCGTTAATTTCCAGCATGTTAAATATTGAACGAACAGCTTCTATACCATCATCAAAGCTATGCCCTGGTATCGCCTGAAGATGGAATCCTAATTCGGCAGCTAAGTCTATTGTAGTTTTACCAGTTTGGAATTTACCAGAAGTACCATAAGCCAGTTCCGGACCGCCAAAATGCCCGCCATAAACATAAGGCTTAGATTGCAGAACCTTTGCCCAATTAGGAATGCCTTGACCCTCATTATCCCAGTAATCGTCAATGATGCGTATTCGTTGCCGCAGGAATTGAACGAAAACTGTACCCGTCCAATGGTCGCCAGTATCGCTAAATGTATATACCTTGGCAGATTCATCATAAGGGAAATCGCCCACACGCCTTTCTTTGCGCGCCACAGCTAGCTTCGCCCCGAAGTATGTGCCCTCTTTACTTGTTGGAAATAATCCCTTTACCCTAATCCGTGTTCCATCACCATCAGGCCCGTATTTCTTTTCAATTCTCTCAACATATTCTCTGCCGGCTAGGCCCGGTATAACTCGCTTGCCTTGTTTGTAATTCGGGGTATCCTTGCAGGAAATCGTGATTACATGCCAACCTTCATCGGAGATATAATCTGCATTACCTTCGTTTAATGCTGGATCTGATGAATGGCATACTCTCGCAAAGTCACTTTCGGGGTCCGTGGGGTTACCGATGGCGATAACCTTACATCTCTCATCGATGATTAAAGCCTCGATCGCAGTTCTCCAGATCTGTGGATTAATACCGCAGGCCTCATCAAGCACGATCAAAAGCCATTCATTATGCCAGCCTTGCATTTTTGTTGCGTGTTCAGTAGCTGAGTCTGGAGATGTTGAGAAACCTATAGCAAAATTCTTCTCCCAGGCCTCCCGGTCTGCTGGATCTAAAGATGCCAGGACTTCAGCACTTGGTTTGAGGTCCCACTGCAGAGTAGTCATTTTACCACCTAGTGGGACTTTTGCACCTGCGTAAGCTGCATGGATCTCTCTCCAGAGCTGATTCCGTACCTGGTTGTCACTGGGAGCTGTGGTTATAACCGTAGATGGCTGGAAACAAGTTTTGAACCAAGGCACCGCCCTACCACAAGTAAACGTCTTTGATACGCTGTGCGATGCCCTGACGGCAGTAAACTGATGGTCCCTAATAGAATTGAGCATACTAACCATCTTCCGCCAAACATGCTCTTCCTTAAGGCTCAGAACTTCCGTACAGAAACCCACAGGATTCTTTTGGTATCCTATTATTTTCTCACAGATAAGTTCAGCTTCGGTCATTATTTCTTTTTTCCACTCATTAACGCTAGAATGTCGGTAAGACTCTTACCAACAACTTCAACTTCTGATCTGTCCTTCCATCGCTCTTCAGGTGGGCCTATATTTGGTAAAACTAGTTTTGCTGCTGAGACATCACCGTGCATACGCTCCTCTTCCTGCTTGACAACGATCAATACATCCTCGGTGTGCGTATTCACATACTCAGTAATCAGCTGCTTAATGGTATCGTTAGTGTCTTTTTTGTCAGGCTTAAGGCCTAATTTCTTGGCTGCCGCTAATAGTCCAGCCTTTTTCATACTGCCCATTGCTGGCATATCAGGACCGATAGTACGCAATTCCTTGGTCTTTTTAATCCGGTTATATGGTTGGGCTCTCTTGATCATCCCCATTTTGATACGGCCAGATTCGATCATTTCGACAAGTGCTTCGTGTGCAGACGCTAAGGCTTTAACGAATAACGGTTTGTAATATTGAGATTCAGGACTCCGCCACGTGCTAAACGTCCTGATAGGTATCCCCATAACCTTAGCGACTTTATCGTAATGCAAGGAACCATTAGACTTTATAGGCTGGATTTCCATAATGATGGTCTTAACTCGTGTTATCAAGTCTGGAGTATAAAGCGATTCACCTTTTTCGAGTCGCTGCCCTTTTGTGCCCTTTTTAGCCATTATTTCGTTTTAGTTCCTCAAATATCTTTCTTAGCTTGTGTAGTTGTGTTTGCTGGCAACTGCCTAATCGTTCAAGAGCCTCTTCAATTATTAGGGTTTTGTGCTCTGAGGATTTACCAATTGCCAGCAACAAGATTCTTGAAATGTCGCCTAATTCATTGCTAACCTCCATCAATTGAATAGAAAATTTGGATTTCCCGTTTTCCACAGCACATCCATTGTCTTAATAAGATTCTATTTTCGACAGGACTGACAAAAATTACAAGTAAGTGATCACTGACATTCCGAAGGCGCATAAAAAAAGCCCGCGTTAACGGGCTTGACTAAAGTTCTGATTGTTTGGACATTAAGGTTGTTCTATTTTTCAAAGATTTCTGCCAAGGCCTGCGCAGTTCCAATAGGAATGTCAGGGTTATCTATGTTCTCAAGCTGTACTATATACGTACGGGACAGGCTCACACGCTCTAATTTAGCCGCCAGCATATCCGCAAGCTGCTGTTGACTAAGCCCTGCCTCGTTCCTGCGGCGAACTAATTCAATATTGTTCAAGCTCCTATGGAATTTCGCCTCTGTTATCAATGAGTCCATATCTATATCCCTAAATTAGTGGCTTTGCCATCAGTGGCAGCTCCTGTAAGTTCAGACCGTACAATATTGAGGTGCCGGGGTGCATCAATCCCAACCTTAACAGTTTTTTCAGAACACCTTACAATCGTAATAACAATATCATCGCCAATTAAGATCCGTTCATTTACCTTCCGTGATAATACTAGCATTTATTTAATTCCTTTCTTAAAAAGTAACCACTGTCGTTAATACTGCTGCCGCCAGCCAATAAACAACTTTCCTAATATCGCCGTCAAAGGCATATAACACCGCCGCAGCAACATCGAGCATTATTAAAATCGCTGGAAATATCTGTTGTAGTGTCATTTAAGGCCGTCCCTTTGAGTTCTCATCTTGTATTGTTCTGAGATGTATCGCTGGATTCGCTGACTTACATCCGGGTGCAATCTGTAAATTCCTTCTGGCCATAATCCCACTGTCATCTTAAGGTAGTCACAGATCTCATTACAGAACCACTTCTCTGGATTCTCATTAATAAAGGAAAGTTTAAATCCAATAACTGCCGGCCAGTCGTATTTCTTTCCGTCTTGCTCGATAGCTCCCTCGAGCATTGTAACAGCCTTGGTCATATCACCGGTAACATCCTCAATATCCCATCGCTTGGGATTCTTTAAAACCAGTGAGGCCATCTTAAATCTGACTCCACCGTCACGCTCTGATGAGCTAAAGCATACATCTTGTTTGGTCACAAGGGCGTGAAGTAGAATAGCGTGATCAGAAATTCGATACGAAGCACTATTACCAACCCATTTATCATACAATGCAGATATGACAGTCCATTTAATCCTTAGTTCCTCATGGCTGTAGTCGCCCCTGGCGTGCTTGGCTATCATCTGTGACCAGTAGCCTTCCTGCCAGATCTTTTTCTTCTTTTCAAACTTCGCTTTGAAGTAACATGCTTTAATTAATGTTTCCATTTCTCACCATCACTTTCTAGAATCATTTTTGCTTGATTGTTTATCATACAGCACTGAGAATCTGACAAATGCTCAATTGCTGCCCCTATTGTATATTTTAATTTATCCCTCTCATCCTTGACCGCAGAGAGGTCGGATTGGAGTTGCTCTGCTTTCTCTGTTAAATTGCTTGCACACATCCTACAATAGCCGTTAAGCATATCGTGTTCGTGCGGGTTATAATCACAACTTTTACATTTCGGCATAATCAATCCTCTCTAAATTGCCCCTGTTGTTAGTAATCACTTTGACTAAGCATTAAAGGACTGAATCCCTCATAGATACAGTCCCATTCTTTAGCTGTGTGAGTTATTTTCGTACCCTCAAAGTTTATCGTCAGCCACTCGTCCTGTGCAACTTCTTCAATTTCTAACTCACTTAATTCTTCTTCTGGAAAATACTCTCTGACGCATTTCGTAGACAAAGCCTGTTCTTTGCTATTCGCTTTAATACGGCAACTTGCACCACATTCTATTTTAAAGATACCCATAATCAATCCTCTCTAAAATTGCCCCTGCCGATAATCACGGTATCAGCAAGGGCGCTACAATTACTTATCTAAAATTGATACACCATCGCCAGCAGCTTGCAAGATTTTGCCAACTCTCATGCGAGCATCTTCAAGGTGGCGATATGCCAGCATTATGTTAGCTTTCATTTCGCCGTGCTGACCTGCATACTTTTCTGGAAGGTTAAAATCAGAATGCAGTATTAAAGCTTTTGTGGTGGCACATTCCTCTTTAATATCATCCCTTAACCCTGCACATATTTCTTTTAACAGCTCTTCCATAATACTTTCCTTTCTTTAAATTAAATTATTGTTAACGGTGTTGATGAATATTTGTTTTAATTCAGTACTTGTCAGGGAAAACGCCGAAACCATCAATCGTCTCAAACCTTTCCCGTTCTTCCGCATCTTTCATAACGTCATAAAAGAACTTTACGGCTGAATCGCTTTGGGCTAATTTCAGTGGTTCTATAGCCCATTCCTTTGTTCCGGTTTTAGTTTTCATATTGCTACCTCCGTAATTTCTTCGTGTTCTGTTATTTTAAAATCGAGAGTTGGCTGGCTGTTATGTATTAAATTAGCCCAATCAAGATAGATCTCTTTAAACGCATCCGCTGTCTGCCATCTGATTACGCTCCTTTTTGATTTTCGTTTTCTTAAAAATTTCGCCGGTCTTATCGTTAAATACACGACCGCATTTGAGGCATTCCCATTTATCATCGCCGAGACAAGCGAACCCGCAGGTTTCAATAGTGCCATCACATTCGGGACATTCTAAATTTCCGCTGTCAGCCATCTGATTACGCTCCCTTTTGATTAATTTCAGCTTTTATTTTAAGGTTGCTTTTTCTCTGTGATAAAACAGTGCAACGGGGACACCTCGCTTTCTTTTAAGGCTTGTTCCAACTTATCAGCAAG
>Ga0207997_1000075_pt1 | contig 43981 bp, 67 predicted proteins | sample AntAceMetag02UKN_FD_184777 | JGI IMG/M metagenome (GOLD analysis project Ga0207997, IMG submission 184777) | Saline lake microbial communities from Ace Lake, Antarctica - Antarctic Ace Lake Metagenome 02UKN (SPAdes) (version 2) | ecosystem: Environmental > Aquatic > Non-marine Saline and... | reverse complement strand
GCGATATAATAAATATTATACCTATTTACCTGAAATAAATTCTTCTTCTACTCCTAGCCCTATTGGGAGATTTTGGAAGATTACAGTTTCCGAAGAAGGTGTTACAGAGTGGCAACTCAATAGAATTGAAATCATGTATAAGGCGATGGAGGACAATGTATAATGATAAAACGAATATTGATTTTTTCTGTTTTGTGTATGATGATTTGTCCATTTGCTTCTGCGAGATCACAACGTGATGAAATTCCGAATTTTGAAAAAGATAGCGTTGTGATACTCAACAACGAACTTAGAAAATTGCGGAATGATCTTAATTCCCTTGGCAAGATATTTTCGTATCAATCTGATCTTATTGCAGATGATGCAACGGTAAGTCTTCCTGATGCAACTCATGGGTTTGTAACTGTAACTTGTAATGCAGAATGTGGAACATGGGTTGTTGAAAGTGATGGAACGTGTACAAAGGTTGTTGGGACAACAAATACTGCGGACACGGACTTGGACACAGACTTGTGTGTATACGATGGAGGAACAAAAGGAATAGTTAAAAATAGATTAGGTGTAAATGGTGAAATTGTTATTAGTTATAATTATAATTAAATAGGAGGACGAAAGATGAAAAAATTATTGTTTTTATTTTTAATATTTATTATGTCATGTGGAAATGTGTATTCGGCAGACCAGTGGACTAAAACTGCTCCCCAAGGTTCTGCAAATATAAGCACTGTTGATACATTACTGCAAACAAATAATGGAGCAACTGACCGGATTTTATACAACTATCGTGAGAATTTAACAGTTATTCCTGATACGTCAGCACAAATTAAAGTATTAACTGGTGAAATTGCTATTCCAAACAGTGCAGGTTCGATTGTGAAATGGAGACGAAACACATCAACGACTACTGTAACATGGGCTGATATTGATACAGGTGCGGAAGCGAGTAGCACACAATATTATGTTTACGCTTTAGGTGATACTGACGTTACTACTTGCACATTTAAAATTTCCACATCTGCAACATCTCCTGATGGAGCGACTCAATACAGAAAGATAGGATATTTTTATAATGATAGTTCGTCAAATATTGTAAATGTGGGGAACATAAAGGGTGGAGATGTAGGAAATGTTATGCAAGTTGTAGGAACAACAGATATTACTACAACTAGTACAACCTATGAAGACATGACAGATATGGAGATAAAATTTGTAAGTAGTGGACGTCCTGTTTTGGTACTGTTTGAAGCACCTTTAGAGAATTCTAGTGTGAAACAGTGGGCTCAAATAGAAATTGATGGATCGGGTAAAAATTCATCAATGCGGTATGAGCATGATAGCTCTTCTCCACAAACATCAAATATCCCTCTTGCTATTCATTATTTAGACACAACTCTTAGTGCCGGTTCTCATACTATAAAAATTAAATGGAAAGTTAATACCGGTACTGGATATCAAAAAGGTACAACAAATGGGTATAGAATCTTAACCGTTATGGAACTTTAGAAGGGGGGATACAATGAAATATGTCGTTATTTTTTTATTCACATTGCTTATTAGTAACAATGTAATAGCATTGGAATTATCGAAGTATGAGTTTGATAACATTAATGTAATAGATTTGAAATTGAAAGATAAATATAAAGAGTTTAAGGGATTTAATGGTTCAAAAGATTATATGAATACGCTTGGATTAGACGGCGAAATAGTGCGTAAGGAAATTGATAAAATGTCAATTACAACATTGAAAAATAATACTAAAGAAAAAAAGATAGAACGAAAACTTGTTAAGAAATTAAAACTATCAGGTTATGATAAAGAAGAATTGCAAGCATGGGGACTTGACCCTGACAATGACACTGATAATGAATAGGAGGTAAAAAATGCTATCATTAAATATACCGGGATTTGCTGAAGATGAATATTATCAAAAAAGTCAAAAGCAACTTTACAAATTCGGTCAATCTGGGCTACAGGGCAAGTTCGACCCTTACTATAAAGGCATCGGCGAATACGGTGGGGAAGCCCTTGAAGGTTTAATTGGGATGGGAACAAGAGATATTACTAAAGCGGTAACTGAAGATGCTGCACGCAGAAGGACGGGTTCAGGCGGACGTTCGACATCTGCGATTGCAAAAGCAACTGGGGATATGACCACAAAATTAAGATGGCAAGATTTTCTGCGTGGAATGGAAGGAAGGGAATCATTACTTAATAAATCATTAAGTACAATGTCGGGGGTGCGTAGAACTGGACAGACACAACAACTTCAGAAAAACCAATATGAACAGTGGAAAACTGGACTTGAAACAGATGTTGCTGCACAGAACCAAAAAGAGGAAGAAGCAGAAAAAGCAAGAAAATCTGGAATGTGGCAGAAGATAATATCAGGTGGGCTTGCTATTGGCGGGACTATTGCAGGTGGAATGATGGGCGGTCCGACTGGAGCAAAGGCAGGATATACGCTAGGTTCTGCTGCGGGTAAAGGTTTTTCAACTCCACAAATGAATTATGGAAGTTTGCCATATTCTGTTCGCAGATGATATAAAAGTAAAAGGGGGATATAAAAATGCCAGATATGTTAACAATCGCTGCCGGACTTGTTGAAGGAGTAAGCAGAGCAACTGAAAACTTTAACAATGTTTCTTTGGCAATGCAAGATAGAGAAAGACAGAAAAAAATTGATGATTATAGTTTCAAACAAGCAGATTTACAAATTAAAAAAGATGAAGAATATCTTTCTCCTGATATGACACAAGCAAGACAAGAGCAGATAAAGACAAAGCAAAAAGATTCAAAAGCTAAATTTGCAATGGACATGATGAAAATAAGAACAATGAAAGTAGAACATGCTCAAATTCTACAAGAAAAGCAACAAGAACAGGAGATGTTTACTATACTTGCTGCAAGAATGGGAGAAACTCCACAAGATGAACCAGTAGATTTTACGGGCGTATTGCCACAAGGAACAACTCATAAAATCGGACGATATTCTTTCAAGGGTGGTAGTGCGAAAGTATCAAAAGACGAGCAATTAGGGAATGATGTTGGAGCATACGAACGTGGAGAAAAAACACTTAAAGACTTATATAAAAAATATTCTGTTTCAAAAGTAGACAAGAAAATAGATGCGTTATTACCTCCTTTACCTCCTGACCCTAGGTTTAAGGTTGAAGGTGGATTTAACGCTTGGAGAAGTCCTCACAAAGCTGAATTAAATGAAGTAACTATTTACGAATTAAATAGGATAAAAACAAAAGATCAGTTGCATCAAGCAATATCAAATAGAGTTAATTTAGAAGATAAGGGCGTTGATGTTGATGCAATTATGAAATATCATGGGGACAAATTATTAGGAGATGCAGAGGGAAAGAAAACAAGTAGTAAAATTGCATTACCTAAAGAAATCAAAAAGACAAGTGAAGCATTAGACTATCTCATGGAACAAGAAAGCATGACAGAAGATGAAGCAATCGACTGGATAAGGAAGTCAATAAGATGACGATAAAATTAGATGATGATATTGGAGTTTTACAACCAACATCTGAAACTAACAAGAAATCTTCTTTGAAATTAGATGATGATATTGGAGTTTTACAACCAACATCTGAAACTAACAAGAAATCTTCTTTGAAATTAGATGATGATATTGGAGTTTTTGAGTTTGGTGGTGGTGAAACAAAAGGATCAGGAGCAACGGGAGGTTGGGCTCTTCCTGAAGAAAAAAAGACTTATTTAGAAGCCTCTGAAGAAATCACAGGATTTGAAAAAATAACAGATAGCGTCTTAGACTTTGCTCAAAAACGTGGGATTATCCCTTCTGTAAACATCTTTGAAACATTAGGATTAAAGCAAACAAGAGAACAGGATATTGCAAGATCACAGAATATATATCAAGTTTCAAAAGAATTGGGAATACCATTAAGTGATGTTCGTAAAAACTATGACGATATCATGGAAAAAGAATACGGTATGATTACTCCCATTAAACAAAACGAAAAGCAAATGGAACTAATGATTGCAGGTGGGGCATTAGTTGGGCTAGGGACTGCCCCTGCTTCATTTATTTATGGTATAGGTAAGTACATAGCTACAAGCGAAGTATTGAAGAGAACGGCATTCCCCGCCATAGAAGCGGTAAGGAAAACTGTTGCCGGAGAACCTTATAAATATAAAAAAGCTGGATTAAAAGAAGCAACAGGAGCAGAGACAGCAGGTGCTCAAATGGGTGCAGACATTATAGAATTACTTTTGACTGGTGCAGTAATGAAGGGTGCAGAGCGAGCAATCGTAAGACCAATTTTAAAGAAGACTTTTAACCTTGGGTTTGAAAAGCTTATTAAGGCAGGTTGGATAAATCCGAAAAAGTCAGGTGAGATCAAAATATCGCCAGAAAACTTCAACAAATTAGTAAAGGGTACACCTATTGAAAAAGCTATTTCAGAATATATCAAAGTGAAAAACTTGAAACTTCCAAAAAAGTTTGGCGTTGAAGCAGATGTAACTACTCCTAAACCAAAAACACCATTAAAGATTACTGATAAAGCTTTAAAAGTTCCGGTAAAAGAACCGGTTAAGCCTATAATAAAAGCACCTGAAACAGTACAAGAGAAACCCGCAGAATTTGAAAAGGAAGTATTGACACAGAAACCAGAAACAGAGGTAACTAATGGAAGCCAAAAAACCAAACAAGCAGAAGTCGTGGCGGACATTAAGACCGTGCGACCCACCACCGTACATAAGAAACCTTTATCCAAAATTGCAAAAGAAGAAAAAGCAAGAGAAACAAAAATAGAGCCTCCAAAACCGCCAGAATATATTGAAGATTTTGACAATTTACATGATGATAGCAAACAAGCAGTAAATTCTTATGAGCGTCAAAAAGATATTTGGTTTGGGAAGAAAGATACTCGTATCTTGCGTACACAAATAGAGACAAGATTACTCCAAAAAGAAATTAAATCTTCATTAAGCAAAAAGGTTTACGACGTAGAGTCAAAAGAATATGACAAAGCAATCCAAATATATTTGGATAGTAAGCGTAACCCAGAGCATCTTAAAAAATATCGTGGGAAACTTACCGCTGAACAGCAAAAGACAGTAGATCTTTCACAAAATCTTCCTGACAATATAAAAGCAATTGCAGACAAAATAGATCAAAGTTATAAGGAGTTAGGATTAGAAGCATTAGAGGCAGATGTAATTAAAAATGTACTTGATAATTATGCCGGAAGAATTTGGGATATTCCAAAGAAACAAACTACTGCCTTTTTTAGAAAGTTTGGAGTGAAAACAAGTCATGCAAAACAAAGAAAATTTGGTACTATTGTTGAAGGATGGGCGAGTAGATATAAATTAAAAGTTGAAAGTGCAACAAACAACTTAGAGATATTAAAGACAGAAATTATCAAAACTATTGAAGATAAAAATTTTCTTAAACAATTACAAAAAATAAAAACTATTGAAGGACAACCATTAGTAAGTAATAAAAAACTTGAAGGTTATGAACGTATTGAACATAGCAATTTCAAAGTGTGGAAACATATAGGAAAAGCGACAGAAGAAGATTTAAAAATATATAGTAAGAATACTTTTGTTGACGATAAAGGCAATTTATTTCAAAAACAAGAGTTGTATGCACCGAAAGAACAATCTAAAAATCTTAATAACATATTAGGTGTATCAAAATTAAAAGATCTTCCTGGTGTCCATACCATTACAAAATACAATGCTATTGCAAAAGCATGGATATTGCAGAGTTCTTTCTTTCATCATTTAGCATTTTTACGATCTTATTGGTTTGGAACAAATCATAAAACATGGGGTGAAATGAGCCCACTCCAAGCGTATAAGCAAGGAATAAAGGCAATGGAAGAATCTAGTCCCATTGTAATGCTTGGTGTTAAAAATGGGCTTACATTGGGAATCAGGCAGGATTGGTCAGAAGAACTATTACAAGAAAAAACTGCTATTGGTGTCTTATTAGATAAATGGAAAGTATCGAAAGTAGTTAAAGATAAGATCCTAGATTTAAGACAAAAACAAGCAGACTTTTTATTTGGAGAATATGGGGCTGGTCTTAAATCAAAAGCTTTTATGATCGAATATAGAAACCTTACAAAAAAATATCCTAATATGAATATTGATGATGTAGCAAAGATGGCTGCGAATCTTATCAATGATGATTTTGGAGGATTGCATTTACAAAGATTAGGGAGAAATCCTACAGTACAACATATCTTTAGATTATTTATGCTTGCCCCTGATTGGACTGAGTCAAATGTGCGAACAATGATTAAATCTTTTAGGTCTGGCACAAAAGAAGAAACAAAAATGTATAGAAAATTTTGGGCTGGAATTTTTACTAAAGGTGTTTTGTTGACAGTCCTAGCAAATTTACTTCTTAATAGAGAAGACTTTTTAAAAACGTATAAACGTGCATGGGAACAGGGCGGTTTAAAGTGGCTTGATGTTGATGTAACAAACATTTATAAAGCAACTGGAGGAAAAGCTAAAAATAGGAAATATTTTTCTATTATTGGACATTTCAAAGATCCATTGAAATTTATAACTCATCCTATACGTTCTGCACAACATAAAGGAAGCGTTGTATATAGATTCTTTCACGAAGCATTAACAGGTGTCGATTGGGCGGGGAGACGGTATACTACAGTAAAAGAAATCGTCGGAAAAGAGCCAGGGAAAAGAAAATATAAAGGGAAAACCGAAGTGTGGGATTATGGAAAACGTGGGGCATTAGAATATAATCAGCTACCTTCTTTTATGTTATCTCAAGTAAAGGGATGGCAACCTGTTCAAATCCAAAATTTGATAAATTGGTTTGCAGGTGAAACAGAAGGATTTGATGCCATTCTAAATTCTGCTGGTATTGGTATTACAACTGGTTATAAAAAAGTGAAAAAAACACAAAGTGCATATATGAAAAAACGGGCTGCAAGAAGGAGGAGATAAAACTATGAAAACTATAATTGTTATTTTATTATGTTGTTTTGTTGCAGGCTGTGGGAGTCATGGGATTTACTTCAAAGAGGTTGAAGATGGAATCATAATTAAACCATTGGAAAAACAATTTCTTTTCTTCACTTCCAAATTATCAAGCGGAAAATATGAGTATGCGAATGGAGATAAAAAAGCATCTGCCGACTTTAAGAAGGAGCCAATGAAGCTAATTGACTTGAATTTAGCAAAACTTGGAGAATAGACATGAGTAAATTTATTGATAACTTTGCAGACTGGGTTAAGCCACGAACAATGTTTGCACTTTTATTCTATGCGACGGCGTGTTATCTTATATTAAAACAAATAGAGATTCCCCAATTCCTAAATACTACTTGCTCTGCTTTATTTGGGTACTATTTTGGAATTAAAAAAATGAAAGAAAAATGAAATCATGGGATTTTTATTCAATAAAATTCTTAAACATGCTATTATTGCAATTGATAAACAAAATTTCGGAAAAGACCTAGCCGAATATGCCTATAAAAAATGGAACGTGGGTGTTGCCGAGAAGATCATAGAATTATTAATCGACGAGTCAGCGAATGCAAAAGCAAAACTAGAAGAAATCAAAAAGGGAAAAGATGAACAAAAAAGGGAAAACGTATAAACAAACAAATAAATTTGGTGAGTTTAAATGTTCTGTATGCGGTAAATTTTCAATGGCAAAATATTGGTGTACTGAATGCAAACAAGAATACAACAAAAAATATCATTACGATAATAAGGAAAAAATATTAAAAAGAAAAAAAATATACGAGAGACAAAGAAGATTAACAAGGACGGATGAACAAATAGAAAAACGAAAAGAAGTTGCTAGAAACTGGTATCACAGAAACAAAGAAGATGTTTTAAAAAGGAATATGGACTATTTAAAAAAAGCTAGAAATCTAGTTTTAAATAATTATGGTAATAAATGTGCATGTTGTGGTGAGACACATAAAGAGTTTTTATATATACATCATATAAATAACGATGGCGGAAAACATAGAAAAGAAGTTGGACGAACAGGTAGACATTTTTATGTATGGATAGTTAAAAATAATTACCCAAAAGATTTAGAATTATTATGTTACAACTGTCACATGGCGGAAACATTTTACGGAAAGTGTCCTCATGAAAAAGAAAATAAGTAGAATTAAAGGATACAAGAGAACTCAATGCAATCAAGGACATAATCATCAATCAAAAGGTGAAGCACGATATTGCAATAAACTAGCATTTCTCGTAAAGATCAAAGAAATAAAAGAATATCATTCACAAGAGAATGTTCCAATTATGGTAAACCAAGTAAAAGTTTGTACTATGAGAATCGACTTTTTGGTAATACTCAATAATGGAAGTAAAGAGTTTCACGAATTCAAAGGATATGAAACTGATATATATAAACTTAAATATAAATTATTTAAAGCATGTTATCCCGATGAAGTATATTTGAAAAAAACCTATAAGGATCTCAAGTGACACTATAAACAAAAAGGGGTAAATCATGAGTGCAACAAGTAGAATTTTAAATACCGCAGTACAAGAAAAGAATGTAGAAGATTTAAAAAAGGTTTTAGCACAAGGACGTGAACCAGAAAAAACAGGTCTGTGGAACTGGATAAAAAGAGTTGCAAGAAAATTGCCAGTACAGTTTATAAAAGTAATGCTTAGAGTTTTAAAAGAGTTTTTAAGAACAGAAGTAAGGACTCTTGCTTTTGACTTATTTGGTAGAGCATCGGAGTTGCAAAAAGAAATAGTTCTGGGGAACATGACACCAGAAGAAGCCGGCTTAAAATTAAGAAGCGATGCAAAAGAAATTTCCCCACAAGCATTAAAAAAATCAGATTTTATTATTAACTTACTTTGTGAAATTGCAGTTTTTGCTGTGAAGTTGATTTCAAAATAAATAAGGAGTTATTGATGACAGATATAGGCAGGTCTTTAAAAGAAGAAGATTGTACAAAATGTTTTTTGTGTTCAATGGGTCTTTCTCCTATTGAATCGATGTTGTATGGCAATAGGTGTTTATGGTGCGGAGAAGAGATCAGTATACCATCCTTAATAACGTTCTTATTTAGAATGTATTATGACTATCGTATATACAAAGTGTGTCTACAAATAAAAAACATCTGCAAAGATCCCATGCAGGCACGAACTTTGTATCTTGGTTCAATGGGTGTCTATGGTTTCAACAATTTCGTTAAGCTTAAGACAGTAAAAGACAGAAAAAACCTACTAAGTGAATTAAAATATGTTTTGAAGAAGATCAATAGAGAAGGTGTGCCAACGCTTGGTTAATTACTGATAAATACTGATAAACATATCTTGACAATGTTTTCATCCTAGTGTAATATTGTGTGTGTAAACAAAGGATGAAAACATGAAAATTTTACTTAAAGAAAAACAATTTACAAAAATATGTTTAATAAAAAATCTATCTCCTGCGACACTTTCAAAAAAACTAAAAATCTCTCAGTCTTATATTTCTATGCTCACAAAATATAATAAATATAAGGTCTCACCATCATTTATCTTGCGAGAAAAAATCATAAAATTACTTGATTCAGATTTTGATACTTTATTTATTTGTAAACATAAACAAAAATAGCAGATAAGAAATTACTCTTACCTGCTATCTTGCTCACCTCTACGAAAGGAGAACACATAATGAAAGGTTACCAACCAACTAACGTAAAAACCATTCTATCAGAAAAAGGTTCAAACATCAAGGATAAAGAATTTTATTCAACTTTGTTATTACAAGAGAAAACTTCCATTTGTGCTTGCGATTCTTATTCTTCTGTGAGAAAGGGAAATAGAAATGGCATTCACAATCGATAAAAAATTATGTGCGAGATTAAAAGCAACTGGAAAATTTAAACCGATCATGTGCGAAAATTGCCGAAATAGAAAGAGCTGTAAGGAAAGAAAAACTAACATACAAAATGAAAAGAACAAAAAATGAGACCATCAGCATTAGCAATGTCAGCAAATTGTCCAGCGAGTTTTAGTCTTAACAAAGGATATGGAAGTGAGGTAGCAGTCGAAGGTACAGCATTTCATATCCTAGCGAAAAACAAAGTTCTTAATGAACCTATTGACTTTGACTATGTTGAAAAAAGATTCAATCTAGACGAGCAACAAATGAAAGACTTACGAATTGGACTATACAACCTTGAAGTAGCTATTCCTGAAGGTGTAATTGTTCATACAGAAGAATTGATTAAATCAACTACTATGAATTTGCAAGGTACTTTTGATCTGTTTCTTGAAAAAAAGACAGAGGGTACACTTTTAGACTGGAAAAATGGGAGAATGGATGTTCACCACCCAAAAAATAATCTTCAGTTAATTTCATATGGAATTATGGTTTTTGAGAATTATCCTCATATTGAAAGACTCAATCTTGTAGTTTTGCAAACACGGTTAAGACAATACAAAGAATACATGCTAACTCGTGAGGAAGCAATAAAGTACAGGGATATTATAGAAGAAATAATTATTGAATCAGAAAAAGAAAAACCCCAATTCATTACTGGCTCATGGTGCAGTGATTGTTTTAACTGTTTAGCATGTCCGGCATTTGCAGGTCAGTATCTTGAGTTTTCAAAAAGTATAGTTCCAGTAGCAGGAAGTATTGATGTAAAGCAAGCATTAGAACAATTAGTTCCTATGGCAAAAAGAGCGACTACGATAGCCACAGGTATACTTAATCTTGCAAAGGCATACATAGACCAGCACGGATCTATTAATCTTGGTGGTGGAACAATATATGCAAAAGTTGAATATGAAAAAAAGAAACTTGATATAAAAAAAACGTTGCAAGTTCTAGAAGGATTTTTTCATGGTGCTGAAATGGAAATAATTACTGTGAGCGCATCAAAGATAACAGAGCTTGCGAGAAAAAAGAAAGAAAAAAGGGGATTAGCAAAGCAAGTAACTGCGAAGCTTGAAGAGGTAGGGGCTTTTTATAAAGAACCTGCTGTAATTTATAAGATTCTTAAAAATTGTATTGTTGAGCAAAAAGATGAAACTATCTAAAAGCAGAGGAAACCTATGATGGATTTATCGAAGATAAAAAGTAGACACCATGGTAATGATAACTCGGGTTCAGGCTATGGCGATGGCTATAGCGATGGCGATGGCACTGGCTATGGCGATGGCGATGGCGATGGCTCTGGCGATGGCTGTGGCTATGGCTATTGCTCGGGGTGGTAAGCATGAAAGATAATACTATTGATTTAAAGATTAAAATTGATGGAGTAATGTATGGAATGTATGGTAAGAACATATAATGAAAAAAAATTCAAAACTAAAAAAGGAGAAACACAATGAAACCAAGTCCATTTAAAGTAGGGGGAAAATTTTTTATCCGAACAGTAACTTATCACTTAGTAGGTGAAGTAGTAGAAGTAGTAGGGTCATTTATTGTTCTAAAAGATGCTAGCTGGGTTGCAAATAGTGGTAGATTTTCACAAGCTATAAAAGATGGAATACTTGATGAAGTTGAACCCGTTGGTGATGCACTTGTAAACATGGAAAGCATTACAGATTCTTTCCCTTGGGTTCACGCACTTCCTGATTCTCAAAAATAGGAAAGGTAATGCTATGAAAATATGTTATCCAAGGTCAAATTCAATTTCAAGGTCAAGATCATGGGGAATAGTAGTGTCAGGGTCAGGGTCAAGGGAAGGTAATAGGTTATCTTCAGGGTCAGAGTTAAGAGGGGAAGGCGCAGGGTTATGGAGAAGTGGAGTGTCAATGTCGGGTGCCCTATGGGAAAAATCAAAGTCATATTCAAAGACAGAGTTTAATGTATGGTAGAAGTCAAAGTCAAATATATGGATAGGTTATTTTTAATTTATTAAACAATAAAAAGGAGAAAACGATGAGTGAAAAAAAAGAGATTATGGAAAACGGAAACAAAAATGCACTGCAAGCACTTGCAGAAAGATTACAAGTTTCATCAGATGTATTGCAAAAAACGCTACAAGCAACAGCATTTAAAGAATGTAAAACAAACGAGCAATTTGTATCGGCAATTATCGTTGCAAATACTTACGGCTTGAATCCATTGCTGAAAGAAATGTACGCTTTCCCGGGAAAAGGTGGGGGGATTATTCCTGTTGTTGGGATTGATGGATATATTAAACTTTGCACCCGACACAAAAAATATAATGGAGTTGTATTAACTGAAAATAGATGTGAAAGAAATGATTTACTTGCAGACCCTTCAGGATCAGGGGTTGAAAGCATTACTGCAAAATTTTATCTTAAAGGAATTGATTATCCAGTAGAGGTAACAGAGTACATGTCAGAATGCTATAACTCTTCAAAGGAACCGTGGAAAAAATGGTCGAGGAGGATGCTAAGACACAAGGCATATATGCAAGGGGCAAGAGTAGCATTCGGATTTTCTGGGATATATGAAGAAGATGAAGCGGAGAGAATAAGAGAAACAGAATCACAAGTAATCGATTCAACTGCATCAACTATTTCTGGTGGAATGGTAGGGTTTAAGAAAACTAATGAAAACAAGATCGCTAAAGCTCCTAAAGAAGATATAGAAAAAGCAAAAGAGGTAGATATCCCATACAAAGAAAAAAAAGTTAAGCCTGTGGACTCTGATACAGCAAAAAGACAAGAACAAGGTGTTGAAGGTACAAATAAGGTACATGTAGAAGCTGATGGCCAAAGAGAATGACGAAGGGAGGATATTTCATAATAACTAAAGAAGGTAAAAGACTATACTTTCCGTGGAACAGTGAAGAAAAAAAAGGAGAAGTAGAATGGAATGGAAATTTAAAAAAAACGCAGAACCACAAGGAAGTAGTGACGATTTCTGGTACGCATTAAATAATGGGTATATAACTCCAGAAGAGGTGCTTGCAGATTTAGAACAACTTCAAAAACTAGAAGATGCTGTTGAGCTACTTAATAGTTTTGAACAGGCACTTGAAGATAATGATTTGCGTATAGAATTTTAAAGAAAGGAATAAAATGAAATATGTAGGAATTGATGTCGGACTCAGTGGTGGAATAGCAGAGGTTGACGAGCATATGAATTGTGTTTTATGGGATATGCCTGTCTATTTAGTCAAGCAGGGAAGCAGTAAAAAAGAACTTGACGAATAGACAAAATACTTGTGGCTCAAAATAAGATCGGGAATAAAGCCTTTTTTGAAATTATTGGGTCTTATGGATTCGAGAGCGTTGAAGAAGTACGAAATATTAGTGACTTAGAGAAACTTTTAAAAGGGCTTGCTCCTGTTAAATCTAAAGGCTAAAGTAATTTTAAAATAAGTAAAAAAAAAGTGCCATATACTCAACGTATGGCACTTTTTTTATTTCCTCCATATTTTAGTTTTAAGCGATCTTTACCAAAAAGGTATATACTTTCACCTTAACTAGATAAAAGTTACATATTGTGGCCACACGATCAAGATAATAGCTCCAGCAATAAGAGCAAAATAGATAATGAATAATCCTAGTAGAGAGCCTTTACGTTTCATTTTTACTGCTCCTTAATACGTACTTCTTTTTTAGAGATATCAAAGGCTAGAGTTTTATCTTTTAAATGGGGGTATAAGCAATAGGTCATAGACCACCCTATCTTTTACCTTTCTTAATATTTATACTATTATGTGCTTTCATTTCTTTCCATTTCTAGGTCACATACACTACAAAATACTACTATTTTATTATCAACCATGCACTCCATTAACTCCCTACCACAACAACTGCACTTTTGTTTTCTCATTCCACTTTTCCTTATTGGTTGTTGTTTTCAAATAAATAAGAAAGAGAAGATAGTTGGTTTAGAATTTCTTTTGATTTTTCAACTTCTATTTCCTGTGATCTCTTTTTAATTTCATCTGCACATTCCATGTAGCCAATAAAAAGCAGTATTAATATTAGCCACCCATACCATGGAAGGATGAATATTAGTACAACATAACCGATCACAACTAAGATAAGCCAACGATCATGTTTCATTGCTATTGCTCCATTTTTCTTATTAAATATTCGTTTTCTATATTAAATGATTTTGTCCATAATTCGATAAGACCTTCATTCGGGAAATTCAAATATATTTTGTATTTATAATCAGTGCGTATGTCATCGTATTTTTTATATAAATCGTTATCTTTTTCTATTGCAAAAACAGTACACATACGAAGAACCCACAAATAATTTGAATAGTTTATGCTTTTATTCGCATTAATATCTACTTTGTAAAGTGCTTTATGTTCCTTTAGGTCGGTTTCAAGTTGTTGTATGTTTTTCTTATCAGAATATGATGTATTTTTTTTGTTCATCAGATCCATTATTTCTTTATTCATTTTTTTAATTATTAAAGGTTCGCTTGGTGGTGGTTGATAGCTCCAATTTGCGTTCTTATCGCTCCAGTAACAACATATTTTATCTAATTCATATTGATCTATTTCCCCGCTAACTTTTTTGTTAAACCCCTCTTTAAGCTCTTTTGGCATTGCCTGTATTACTCTTTCACCTAAAATCATAATTGTATGTTCTCCATTTCTAACGTATTATTAGACCACTTTTCTGGTGAGTATCTTCTATCTTCTGATTTAAAAAGATAAATTGTATTAACTTTCTGTTTTTCTCCTTTATCATTAATCTTTATTTTAATATTCATGCCAATAATACGAGATAGAATTCTTTCTCCAAATTGTTTTTGTATTTCTTCTACTTTTAAATTGGAAGTAATTACTGTCAATAACTCATTCTTCTCTCTAGCATCAAGTAGTGTTAACAATTGCATTTTTACAAATTCCTTATTTGATGTTCCAAAATCATTGATAAAAAGTACTCCGTCAAAATAACAATAGTGTTGAACTTCTTCTTCTATGCTTTCATTGTTTGAATAGGCAACACGCATCTTTTGGAAAAAATCCAATGTTTCAATCCATGCAATGCTAGTTCCATTTAAAATATACTTAATCGCAAGATTTGATATGAAGATTGATTTGCCAGTTCCGCATTTACCATGAATATATAAGTTTGTATTCACACATTTATCGAGTAACTGTGTTCTGTCAGTTTTTAAGTTCCTGTACTTTTTAGGTATAAGAAGCATGTTGTTTTTAATTGAGATGGTTCTTCTTTTCTCTTCAAGTTCTTCATAAAATAATTGTTCGCATGTATCATCACAAAATTCTGGTTCTTTCTCGTTCCATGATTTTAATACATATTTAAATTCTTTTTTGCATCTATCACACTTTTTCTTAAATTCTCTACTCATGGGTTTTTCCTTTTGTTTAACTTATATGACCATCACCAATTTCTTCGAGTATCTTTGAATATCGATTGTCTTGTGGTTTTGCTTTTGGTTCTTTATTCTCCCATGTAAGAATTGTATGATAATGGGATTTGTATTTCTTGCCAGTAGAACCAACATAGTTGTTAAGTCGTTCAATCATTTCTTTTGTTTTTGATTCTGTTAATTTCTGTACGAGCTTTTGGTGTTCATCATTTGATAGAAAGACGAATTCTAAAAATTTAATTTTTTCTTTATCTATTTCTTTCTCTTTTTTCTTAACATTCTTAACATTCTTTCTTTCTTCTCTTTCTTCTCTTTCTTTGTTTTTGTCCTTCTCTTTGTCCTTATCCTTAAGAGCATCGTTTACACTCGCTCTTATGTCTTTGTCTTTGTCTTTGTCTTTAACCCCATGCTTGACCTCTAGTTGACCTCTAGTTGACCTCAATTTGACCTCTTTTAGACCTCTAATCAATTTAAGCTCTATATTGTTTTTATCAAATATATTAACTATCGACTGATGAACCCTGTTTTCTTCATTTAAAATAGAACCATATTGAAATACAAAAAAATCTAATATAAGCCATTTTTTATTAGGTAAAACTAAAATTCTTTCTTTATCAGAATTGATAGAGGAGAGGGCAATTTCGTAATTAATCTTTTTTCCAGTAATAAATTCAACAAATTTTTTATTAGGTTTCCATATTCCAGCATGGTCACATGTATCTTTTAAATAGTTCCATAGAAACATATATTCATAAGGCATTTCAAGGAACCAATCTTCTTTCCATATTTCTGTATCTGTAAATCTTTTAGCCATACAACACCTCCTATTCAATAAAAAAAGGGCTTCCCTCAGAGAACGTGGCTACAAGGAAAAGGTTAATTTTTCCAAACGCACTCATAAGAGAAGCCCTTTTATGGACATAAAAAAGACCCGTCCCTCGTAGCTTAGTAACATCATAACAAATAAATTAATCTGTGTCAACATCAACGGTGTAAAAATTTAATCAATCCAACGTGATATAAAAAAATGCAAATGAATGCAAGGTAATAGAAAGATGCGGTTACATGCCATGGTAAATTAAAGTAAACTACCAATGGGTGAAGTATAATTGTAGCTACTCCCCAAAGTATTATTATTTCTAGTATTATTTTTAGTAGTTTCAATTTTACTGCTCCTTTTCGTAAAACATACGACCTTTTGTCTTTATTTCAGTCCTAGAGCCATCTAGATCAACGTAGAAAAGTTTCCCGTTGCTTACTGCAATTATATATTCTTTCTCTGTTCCCTTTTCAATGTAGATTCTGAATAATTCGTCTAAAGGTTCCGTGCCAATATCCTTACAGCAAGAGGGCAAAACATAAAAATCTTGAAATTCATGGTCTTTTTGTTGTCGTTCTATTTCTTGAATAGTTTGATTTGTCTTATATAAAGTCCTTATTGGTTGAATTATGCACATAAGTAATGCAATTAAAAGAAATCCATAAAGTAATAATTTGTGAAGTTGACTGTTCATCGTAACTGCTCCTTTGTTATAACATCAACTGTTAAGATAAATTTTAACAATAGCCATGGTTAACGAAGCAGTAGTAATTATTACCCAAATTAAAAATAATACTTTGTCTGTAAAATTGTCCTTCATAACTGCTCCTTACCTGTTTTTCGTAGGGTTTTACCTATCAAGAATCAATTGTTATGGCTAAAAGGTGAAAACATACGGGTTTTTAATTAAAGTTGATTAGAGTTTAAATATGAATGTTTTTTATTTATAAAGCCCAGCCCATCCGAATCGATCTATTCATCTTGATTTTCATTTTGTCATAGTCAATTTTATTAAGTTTAAACCCCATAGCTTCAATTTCTTTTTTATAACATTCTGCACATATTCCATGACTTGTCATTTTGTTCATTTTCTTCTCATTAGTATTAATATGGTCAATTATAAATTTACAGTATGCACATTGTGAAATATAATAGTAGGAGGTAATTAATTTAGGCGATAACTTATTGCTTTTTACTTCAACATCTTTGTTGTAACTATTTTTATATTTATTATTTCGGTCATATTTTGGACCAATAACCTTAAATTGACTATCATATCCTGCTAATTCACTAAATATCTTAAGCCCTTCTGTAAATAATATTATTGAAAATGATATAACAACAAATAATATTATTACATATAATGGTCCTAATATTCCTTTCTTTCTCATGCAATTATCCTTTCTTATGGTGCTTGTGGGGGGAACATAACAGTAAGCACTACTAATAATATTGCAAGTGATCTTAGTTTCATTTTTATTGCCTTTCTTTGTTATGGGTAAAGCTCAGTCATTAGTGAATTGTGATGTAGTCCTCGATCTACCATAAGTTGGTTGAATGAATCATCGTTATAAGCTATTGATTCACCATTTGATAACCTTTTAGTGTTTTCTGCTTGCATTCCCATAGCTTTTATTAGCCCACCTATTGCAGTTGCAAATACATATACGTCTTTTTTATCCATTACTCACTTGTTCCTCTCTTTCTCAATATCTCATTAAATATGTCTTTTTCGTACTGCTTGTCCTGTCTCTCAAGACGAATTACAGCAGCTTTCATATCTCGCAACATTCTTGTCCTTTTGTACGCATTGTTCATGTGATAATCTTCATGTAATGTGTTTTCCATTTTCATCAATAATCTCATAATCTATTCCTCTCCTGAAAGTTTAGGGTAATATCCCGAATCGTAGAAAGTAACATATCATTATTGATCCTTTGGTCTCTCGCCTCTCTCTGTTTTTTGTCATATATATCCTCGCAGTCTCTTACTGCTTCTGAAAATTCATCTATTCTGCAAAATTCGCAGGGGATACAAGAGTATTCATCCCAGGTATTTTTGCAATATTTCCATAATCGATACAGTTCAAATGCTTCTTTCGCAGAATAATGTTCTTCTTGCCATCTTTCAATAATATCAAATCGATACATTTTGTGGAATCCTGAGCCGTCGCATGCAACACAACCGCCAAAATTATTGTTAGATAAATTATTAAATGTTTGCATTTTCACTCTCCTTGTGTTATAATATTATTATTCAGCAGAAACGGATTTTTTATGTTCAAAAATATTGCCCTGATTAGGTGTTGAGACTTAACCGTTTCTACTGAATGCACCGAAAAGGGCATTTTTATTTGGAGAGAATTATGATTAAAGTAAATTGTAAAGAATGCGGAAAAGTTTTTGAAGTTTTTCCTTCTGTTATTAAAATTGGAAAAGGTAAATATTGTTCTACTAAGTGCCATTATCTTAAAAACCCCAAAGTTAAAAAAATATGTAAAACTTGCGGTAAAGTTTTTAAAGTTAGACCCTCTGTTATTAAAGATGGGGGAGGTAAATATTGCTCGAAAAAATGTTACGGAGAAAGTCTTAAAGGAAAAAACAATCCTAGCTGGAAAGGTGGTAAGTGTATAAGTGGTAAGACTATTTCCTCTAACGGCTATATATTGGTTTATAAACTTAACCATCCTTTTTGCATTAACCATACTTATGTTCTTGAACACCGTCTCGTAATGGAAAAACATCTTGGACGCTATCTTACACGAAAAGAAATTATTCATCATATTAATGGTAATACTTCTGACAATAGAATTGATAATCTTATGTTGTTTGCTAATCATTCTGAACATAGTAAACACCATGCTTTTCTCAGGAAAATTATTAAATTCTCTCATGCTTTTTTACCTTTCTTCTTTTGAAATTCCATATTGAACTGTTCTATCGTCGAATCTCGATAGCCACAGCGACGGCAATATCTGTCTTTCTGTGTAGTGCAGATGTTCGTTGATTCACAAATCGGACATATTAGTTTTAACTTGCTCATTGCTTTCCTCTTTCTTGTTTGTACATTATTTCAATAACTTCCTGTAAAATATTATCTGCGTGTAAAGTATTAATCCAGTTCTCATTACCTTTGATCTTCATTTCTATGTGTGCCGGTATCACTATTTCATTTTTGAAGTTTTCCATTGTTACAGCCACCTTTCTTGGTTTTTATATTGTTCTTCTGGTCACTACTGTAAATAGGAAGATCTATAGGTTTGGCTAAATCGATTAGTGACCCTAAAAGTTCCTTTAATTGTTGTTTTAACAAGTTTTCCCCATGCTTCATACCGTCCACCCATGCTTCGTGACATTCATCGCACCTGATGGTACTTTCGTGGATTTCTTTGTTGCAGTACTGACAGCTTTTTTTACTTTCCATTGCTTTCCTTTCTTTTTATCGTCCTCACATTTATAATGGTATTTACAATATTTTCCTTCAAAGTAATATGCTATTGCACTTGAAATTGCCAATAGTTTTAGAAATATAAAGGACAATAGTCTATTCATTATTTATCTCCATTTATTCATGTAATAACGTGCATTTTTGTACCAGTTTTGATTCAGTCCAGTAGGATCGTTGCTTGCTCCAATTGGACACCAACGGTTCGAGAATGCCATAAGATCACCTGTATATCTCTTGGCAATAGTTCCTGCCGTCCATTGACATTGATTGCGAAATGATGTGTTTACCGCTTTTGGATGAAGTACGCCCATGCTTATACCTCTGTCTTCATAAAAGATTAATTCCATGGTTTTTAAATCTTTTGAGAACTCTATCTGGTAATGACTTAAATTCTGGTGGTGGAAAATGTTTTTCTTTGTGACAATTACAACATAGCAAAATACATTTTCCGATTTCTTTTTGAAACATTGAATAGTTTCGAAATGTGATTCTCTTTTTTCCAATGACAAAATCTTTTTCTTTTTCATTTTTATGATGCCATTCAAGAACTGATAAATTTTTCGAATACCCGCAAATTGAACATTTTCCTCCAGCTTTGATTTTAAAATAGTTTTTGAGTATTTTTTGTTCTTCATACCATCTTTTTTTTTCATATTCGTAAGTTTTATCAGGATTTCTAAGTCTCCATTTTTTTGAGCTTTCTTTATACTTTTTACTATTTCTTTTATATTCTTCTCTTTTTTGTTGAAGATGTTTTTCTCTGTTTTCTCTGAAATAATCTCTTCTTTTGATAATAATAATATGTTTATTTTCTTCCCAATATTTTTTCCCTTTCTTTGCAATACATTCTTTGCATTCCCCACGTCTCGAATAAAACTCTTGTATAGATTTTTCTTTAAAACATTTGGTGCATTTTTTTGTAACCATTTTTGTACCTCCTTGTTGGTACCGTAATACACCAAATTCTTTACAATGTAAATAGTTTTCTTTTTTTCTAAATAAATTCTGCCATTTTCTACCTTGCGTATAACAAACAGCAATAGCCGAGAGTCTCCACATAGTCCGTATTCGTCTGCTACTTCTGAAAGTATCTTCTGTTCATGTGCTGGCAAGGTGATTGTGGATGCGTGGCAAGGTATGAATGCCAAAATTACTAAAGATAAAAGTAAGAATAGGATTGTTATTAAATATAGCAAGATTGTTTTCATGTTCTGTTCCTTTCGTAGAGGGTTTGTGTTTTCTATCTCTTCCTTATTTCTACCTCAATTGTAGCACGCACACGCACGTGTGTCAACCCTTTATCTAACTTTTTTTTACTTTTCTTAAGTAGCTGTGAACCCTTGCAACACAACGTTCTATAACAATTATTAAATTATTTTAAGATTTTTTCTATTTTTTTTTTGTTGATTTTGTCCGAAATCTATGATATTAAGAAGTAAAAAGAAAGTTCGATAGAGAACGATAAAACAGAGAATGATAAAACGGTAGAGGGGTATCTCAGTCTGGCTAGAGCGCTTGCCTTTTGAGCAAGATGGCATAGGTTCGAATCCTATCTCCTCCACCACTTAATTAGGGATAAAATAATGCCAAGATTAAATAATATAAAAATAGTCCCGAAGAATAAACAAAAGAAAACTGTGAGAAAGACCCATCCGAAATTAATCCTATGGAAAAATAGTCTACTAGAAAACTTGAAGAGTGGAAGTCGTAAGACTCCGGCAGAGATTGCATTTGAGATATATAATTGTACAAAAGAGTCTGCTGCAGAGATTGCAAGGCAAAACTTGAAAAAGCTAGGAATGACATATGGAAACATGCTAGAACAGTATCAGGGACTATCAGACATCGACGATTTTTCTGATCTTGCAGAACTACGAAGAGGGAAAAAAGAAGTACTGGATAGTGACGGTGATATAGTAGAAGTAGTAGACAATCATGCAAGGTCAAAGTCTCTAGAACTTACATTGAAACTCAAGGGACATCTCCAAAACCAATACCAAAACAAAACAATCATAAATAATACAAAAGTAGAGAATACAGTAATCCTCAACAATGTGAACATAGAGGAGATACATGGCGACGACTTGCTTAGAGAAATCCAAAATCAGTTATCCGCGCAAGTACGAAAGTAATATAAGATATCGTGCGGAGATTTTGAAAGAATGCAATGAGAATATGATCCTGCGTCAGCTTATTATGCAGAAATGCAAAGAGGACATTATATTTTTCATTGAAGTGTTCTGTTATACAAAGGATCCAAGGCGTGATCCTTCTGTGTTGCCTTTCATTTGTTATGATTTCCAGATAGATGCAATTCTTGAAATTCGTCGCTGTATTGTAGTACAGCTTGACATATTACTTGAGAAGTCCCGGGACATGGGAGCATCGTGGATTGTTCTATATGTTCTCTTCTATCTATGGCTATTTGAGTCAGGATCAGATTTTCGTGTAGGTAGTCGTAAGGAAGAATTCGTCGATAAAGCAAAAATTATTGATACGCTTTTTGAGAAGCTCCGATTTTCACTTGGTTTTCTTCCTTCGTGGATGTTACCACAGGGTTTTATATGGCGTGAGCATTCTACGTTCATGAAATTGTACAATCCTGAACTTGGCAATGCAATAGTAGGTGAATCAGCAAATGAGAACTTCGGAAGTGGTGGACGTTCTCGGGCAATCATGCTTGATGAGTTTTCAAAATGGGATCCAAACCCTGCTGTTGCTGCATGGACGAGTACGGCGGATGTCACGAAATGTCGGATAGTCGTGTCAACTCCGAAGGGAAGTGGCAACAAGTTCGGTCAGCTCGCTCTAGGAACGTCTGGGGAAAAGATATCAAAGATAACTCTTCATTGGACTTTACACCCTTTGAAAGCAAAAGGAGCATATTACCTTGATGGAGAATTAAAAATACCTATAGAATCGACTGCTAAATCCTTTGAGTTATGGAAGTCAGGTATAAAGGTACGCTCTCCATGGTACGATGCAGAAGATAAAAGACGTACAGCTTCAGATCTTGCACAGGAAGTAGATATTGATTATCTTGCTTCTGGGTCTCCATTTTTTGACATCATCTCACTGAAGAAACAGAAGCCATGGGCTCACTACACCCGGCAGAATCCACTAGGTGCTATCCCTCATGGTCGTCATATCACGGCTCACATCGTAGAAAACAACGGCAAGATCGAAATGAGAGAGGACAAAGAGGGCTGGTTGAGAATATTCGAGATGCCTGATACAAAGAATAGACAGTACACACAAGCCGGTGATACATCCGAGGGGCTTGTAAGGGGTGATGAGTGCTTTTCAGTCATGAAAGATTCGTATACGCAGAATGTAGTCGCTAGCTTCAATGGGCTTATTGACCCTGAAGAGTTTGCGTATAAGATGTGGCTAGTCCACCTTTTCTATGGAAATGCTCTATCTGCTCCTGAAAACAACAACCATGGCTATACTACCTGCAAGAAATTTCAAGAGCTTGGTGGAAACTTGTACATGACGAAAGATGATAAGGGAAAACCCACTCAAAAAAGAGGGTGGAGTACGAACCTTATGACCCGTCCTGATGCTCTGAATATCCTTGCAGGGGAACTGAAGCACGGCTTTTTTGAGATTCGTGATGCAATAATACTAGGTCAATGCTATACTTTCATAAAGAATGCGAAGAAACATGGACATCCTGAAGCAGATGGAACACTTCTTGATGATGGTGTAATCACGCTTGCAATCTGTGGAGTAGTTATCAAAGAGCATCCATTTCAAGCAAAGACGACCACTGGGTCAAAAAGGCAACAGCTTGCACATGATAGAGTACAGAGGAAAAACGGGGGGTTGGGATTTTGAAAAACAAGAAACAGATCGAACTAGATTATGAAAAGAAGAACTTGAAAATAGAGCCAAACAAGGAATCAAAGCAAGAGAAGAAGCAAGACGACAATGACATGCCACAGTACTTGAACCATTTGACATACTCAAAAGAACAGGTTGAACGGCTGAGAACTGAAGTATTCGACGAATTTGAGTACTTGAAAAAAGAGCGTGATGAGCTTAACCTTCCAGAGAAATGGAAAATGCTTGAGAATCAGTTTGCAGGAAAACTACAAGCAGACTCTTATAGGCAGTTCAATCTTCATAGGCAGCTCACGAAAACAAAGGTACGTACTGTAGTTGGTCGTATAATGTCTGCATTATTCAAACCTGACACACTATTTTCTGTCTTTTCTCGTCCTGAATTTGCAACACAAGGTGGATCGGAAGTATGTGAGAAACAAGAGGATTTTCTTGACTATAAGATTGACGAAGTAATCCCGTTGAAATCTCCAATGAGAAAAGTAGCAAAATCGTCGGTTGTGAAAGGTGTTGGAGTATTGCGTGCTCTCCATGAGATCAAGAGAGAGAATAGACGAAGAGAAGAAACCTACAAGGGTGTGCTAGAACCATTGCTTGACCCTGAAACTGGGGAGATAATAAGAGAACCAAACTCTGATATGCCTATATACGATGAATCAAAGAATACTGGACTAATAGACTTTGTCAGCACATATCCTGATACATTGCATCTTTATCCTGGATATATTGAGAAACTAAAAAAAGGTAAAGAGATCAATCTTGTGATTGAGTATACTGAAACAACGTATAATGACCCAAAACCTGTATATGTAGAGGTTGAAAACTTCTATGTACGCAATAGTGTTGAAGGGTACGAAGGCTTAAAAGACACTCTTATGATCGTTGAGAGGGAAAAATTCAATTGGTGGGAACTCAAGAAAGAAGAGAAACTCGGGAATTTTGAAAATATAGATGAACTAATGTATACAGATGGAGACAAGAAAGAGAAAGCAAAAGACTATAAGCAGAGAGAATATAATATTCTTAGATGTACATATTACTTCAGTGAGAAGGAAGATGACGAAGATGAGAAGAAAATTGTTTGTTGGTTTGATGAAGAGAACAAAATCTTTCTTGGTGCGATCAATTACCCATACTATGGTATCGCATCATATTACATTCCTTTCTATATCATTGACGAAGATTTAGGGTTTTACAAGTGCGGACTTGCTGAAGATTTGACTGATAGCAATATCGCTGAGAATGCAATCTTGAATTTCGTTCTTGAAGGAGCATTAATTGCAAATACTGTTACGCCAATCGCGCCTGAAGGTTCTGCTGTTGACACACAGTTGCTTGAAAAACGATGGGTGCATGGTATGACACTGAATGCAGTACCCGGAGAAGTAGACTTTCTAAATAAGTATATGGGAAGGTTTGACATAGGCGGACTACTAAACCTAATGAATTACCTTGTGAAAATGGATGATGACATTAGTGGGGTGTCCTCTCTTATGACTGGTCGAGCTGATCCTATTGACCCTAGAGCCCCTGCGACAAAAACAATGGCGCTTCTAGAGCAATCAGGGGAAAGTATAAACGCGTATCTTGAGGTTTTCGCCCTATCTGTCAATATTACCGCCACAGTATTATTGCAGATGTATCACCAGATCAGTCGAGAGGACGGTATATTGTACCGAAAGAGTGCAGAGCGAAGTGTCGGTGGTGACCCATTTGCTTCTATTTCACGCTCTGAAATCATTGCAAAGACTAATATTCAGTCGCAGGCAATGGCGTATAACTTCGATAAGCTTGACGAGAAAAGAACTACACTTGCATTACATCAAGTATTGCGAGAAGATCCTATCATAAAACAGAATCCAGATGCAGTGCATTATCTTGTTCAGTCTCTTATAAAGTCATGGTCTCCGAAATGGAAGAATAACATTCAGAAGATATTGCCACCTATGGAAGAGTTCCAAAAACAAAAACTAATGCTTGGACTGCAAGCGGTTGATGCCTACGTCCAGGGGAAAATAAAAGATGCAGAGCTTGGGGGAATAGACCCAAAGTTTGACCCTGAAGAGTTAGTCTCGTCTGTATCTCAATATGTGCAAGAAAGTATTACTCCTCCATCAAAAGAGGAAGTGCAAGCACGAGAACAAGGATAAGGAGCGTAGTATGTCAAATGTAAATCCGTTTAGAGAGAGATCAGCACAGGAGAATACACAGAAAGACAAAGAAAAACGTGCAATAGAGTCAGCAAACGAGACAATGAAGAAAGCAAGAGCGTGCATTAACACAAAGCAATTCAAAGAGTACAAAGAGCAGTACAAGAAAACAAGGGAACAGATTTTTGATATTTGCGAGAGTTTGAAGTCAAAAGATGCTACTACGTACGCATTTGAGATCTCAAACTACATGAACACGTTGCGTGTTTTGGGTGCATTGCTTAAGAAGGTGGAAACAGAAGCACGAACAAATGAGCAATGACATTGTCCCAATAGACATTGAAGGATTGCTTAATGTGCTAGTAAAAAAAACAGATGGTCTTGCAATTGTGTATCTAAAAGGTAAAAGGATAAAAACTAAATGGGGTGGTGGTGGGACGTATCTTGAACAAATAGGAATGGTAGAGTTTTTAAAACAACAGATAGTAAGAAAATTTATCAATGAATCTGAAAAAGTAAGGTAGTAAAATGAGCAATAATACTGTAATACACAACGGTGAACTTAGAGAAATACACCAACGCCTATTAAAGCTTGAAATAATGAATGAAGAACGGTGGGGCTCTCACGACAAAATAAGTTCTAAGGTATGGGATGAGATAAAAGATAAATTAGATGTTTTATTTAATAAGATTGACGATTTGAAAAAAAAGGGTTCATTGTGTGTAAAAGAATCTCGAGACTATACAAATATGATCGTTAGGTGGGTAATTGGTATCCCGGTCACGATTACTGTTTTAATTTTAGTTTATAAAGCTATTGCAAAGTAGAAAGGGGAAACGATGAGCGGAAAACGAGCAAAAAGGATTAGAAGAGAAGTTTACGGAGATTTATCATTAAAAGGAAGAAGATACTTTCGGAATCCAGCTGGCACAATTAGAGCAGACAAAAAGCGTTTAGAATATCAGAAAGCAAAAAAGGAATATCTTTATGACAAACAAAGATGACAAAGTACCACAACAGCAAATGTCAATCGAACAAGCAGGAAATTTCCTTGCTGAAGAAAGAACAAACGAAAAGCAACTTAAGCGTATACAGGAAATGGATAAACCGATCACTGTTGCCCCTTCAAGAGACAGAGAGAAGTTTTTAGAGTACGCAATAAGCTTGTTGTCAAAGAGTCGCTACAATGAGCATAAGACGTTACTTTTAATGCGTGTCAAGGGATATTCTACAAAAGAAATTGCGTTTTATTTCAAGGTGCATGAAAACATGGTGCTTTATCTTGAAAAACAAGCAATGAAAATAGTTTCAGATATAATTAGGGCAACAAGAGAAAATTCAATACCAATATTAGAAACAGGAGGGGCAACACATTGATTAATGATGACTGGATTGTCTGCCCTTCGTGCAAGAAAAAGATTTGTAAAAAGATTGACGGTATTGCAATTGGTGAGTATTGTTGTAGCAGGTGCCACGATTCCAAGGGTAATAAAAAAACCTTTCGAGTCAACACATTGCTAGGACTCAAGGTAATAGGATTTGAAAAGAACTCACAGAGAGAAATTATTTTAAAACTGGGGTAAAAAAAAGGAGTAAATGATGTTAGGAAAATTTAAAGCAACGGATATTATAGAAAATGGAGTTATTACAGGTGGTTCAGTAAAAGGTGTAGGCTTATCAATTGATTGGCAAAATGGTGCATTAGGTCGTGATGGTGATAGAGTAGAACCAAATGGAGCATTTGTTGAAACAGTTATTGCAGCAGCTAAACAAAGAATTAAATCTTATCAAGAAACAAAGTTTAAGTGCAGAACCAACGCTATTGCAATAACAAAGCTAGATGAAGCCTTGATGTGGCTAAACAAGAGAACGCAAGACAGAGAAGCAAGGCAAGTTGAAGGGACGCATACAGAATGAAAACATATAGAAAAAAACCAGTAATTATTGAAGCAATAAAATGGGATGGAAATAATCCACAAGATATAATTTTCTTTTGTGGTAAATTTGCTAGATTTGATGAGAGAAAAGATCTATACCTAACAACTCTTGAAAATAAAAAGAATGAATTTGAAGTAGCAAAGGGAGATTTTATCATCAAAGGTGTTAAAGGTGAATTTTACGCATGTAAGGAAGATATTTTTAACGAAACTTATGATGAGGTAGCAGGCTAATTTGTTGTGAGATAGATAATAGTGCCATAAGAGCATAAATATTGAACCAAGAGGATCCTAAGAATCCCGGTAGATACGCGCGAAAACGTATTTACCGGGATTTTTTTGTTTGAAATAGAGAAGATACCCGACGATCAAGCCGGCTCTTCCAAGAAGAAAACACTGCGGAACTTGCAATCATGCAACCCGCCAAAAAACAAAATAGCGGAACCTGTTACAGTTCAGCCCGCAAAACACAAGGAGTCAAGATTATGTCAGAAACAGACAAAAACATTCTCGATCAAGAGCAATTAAAAAGTCAGGAAGAACTTTCAGAAGCGCAAGAGAAAGCGATATTGAGTGAAGTGCTAAAAGAAAGAGCCTTGAAAGAGAGTGGGTCAAGAGATTCGGGGAAATCTTCGTGGGATCTTCACCTTGAAAGAGAGAAAGCGAAAGAAGGGGGAGAGGATGAAGGTAATAACAAAGATGCTGACGCTTCTAACGACGATTCGGAAGAATCAGACGACGAAGACGACAACACCGACGAAGGAAACGACGAAGAAGGCGAAGACACAGGAGAAAATTCTGAGGAAGATCAAGAGGGAGAATCAGAAGAAGAGAAGGAAAAAAGAGCAGAAGAGGAAGCGACTAAAAAAGAACAGGAAGAACAGTCAGCAGGAGAGGACATTGAAACTGAAATTACTAAGTATGCCGAAGCAAACGGAATTGACGAACCAGAAGCCCGAGAAATAATCGAGGGAGTTAATGGGATAGTCAAGAAATATGGAGACGATAAAAAGAAGATAGCGTTTGCATATCGGAACTTACAGTCTCATACGTCAAAAGTAGATGAAGAGAATCGTTCAATCAAGAAAGAGGTTGAATACCTTAATCATAAAATAGGCGAAACTTCATTATTTCCTAAAACAGTAACTCTTGAGGGAAAAGAATACAGTGTTGACGAATTTCAACAAATAGCAACTGAATCGTATAGAGAAGAGCATCCTGATAAGACAGACGACCTTGAAGATTCGGAAGTTTGGAAGATGGCATATCGGGAGATTGAACAAAAAATGACTTCTCTACAAGCTGATAAGCAACGAGAGACGAATAAACATGCAACAAAGAAAAGAATAGAGTTCATTAGTACGCTAACTGCTTCGCATCAAAGATTTCTTACTGATGTTAAACCAATGCTTGACAAGATGTCTGATATCCAGCTCTTGAATCCAAAGTTTACACTTGATGATTTAATTCTTTTGGCTAAGGGTAAACACTATGATGAAGATCTGAAAAAGGCAAAAGAGAAAGAATATAAAAAGGGAACTGAACAGGCGAAGATACTTGGAGAAAAGAAGTCTGTTGCAAAAGGATCCTCAATCAAAACTAAGACAAAGAAGTCTGTGCTTTCAAACGAAGATCTTACAAGAGCGAAAAACATGTTTGGTGGCGCTGGTCTTACAGAAGAGAAAATCATCGAGTTTTATAATGATTTTGTAGAAAAAAGAAAAAAGATTGACAAAAAGAATCAATAAAAAGGAGAAGAAACGATGAAACAAATGAAATATGGATGGATTGGTGGCGGGAAAGTATCAGTCCAAATTGAAATGGGAGCAAGTGAAGTAATAAAGGCTGCAAGTGGACGATTTGTAACACTTGATGCAAATGGACGTGGAGAAATTGCAGGAGATGGGGACAGTGCAATCTTTGGTTTTGTTGAAGCTCCTGAAGAAACAACTTCAACTACTGAAGGTGGAACAAAATACAATTGTATTATCGATCCAACTGCAAAATTTAGAATCCCAGTTGATTCAGGAACTTATGTTGCTTCAATGCGTGGGGAAAGTTGTGATCTTGCAGTATCTTCTAATATTCAAGGTGTTCAGCTAGATGCAACAGCAGAAGATACCATTATTCTTATTGACGGAGACGTTGATGACAATGATTATGTTGATGTAATGATGAATCCTAATAAAATGGGTGCAACTGGGGTAACAGACTAAACTAAGTAAATAATAAGTAAACAATAAATAACGATAAAAAAGGGAGGCAAACATGCCGGGAGTTAGAGGAGATAATCTAGCCTTATACACAAAAGATATGTACGAGGCACAATACGAAACATATAAGGAAGTTGACACAGTTCACGATAAAATATATCACGTTAAAAGTAAAGTTTCGGGTGCAGGTGATAAAGAAACTCAAATTCTTGGTGCAGGCAATTTAAAACGCCACGAAGTTGAAGGAGAAAGCATCGACTATAAGAGCCCAAAGCAAGGTTGGGAGTATCTTACAAGATATTGGACTTATAGCGATGGTATCTCGCTTACAAAAGAAGCAGTTGAAGATACAGTAAAGCTTGGGAACTTTTTGAAATCTCTTGCAAGTTCTTGGGGAAAATCAACAAGATATGCCGAAGAAGTCATGGGAGCGACTCCGTTTAATCGTGGTGGAGATTTACTTGGAGAATGGGTATTTAATGGTACTCATACCAACAACACTGATTCAAGCGGTAACATGATGTATGATTCAAAACCATTTTTCAATCTTACTGGAAATATAAGATCAACTAAAAATGGTGGAACATATTATAACTCCATCGCTGGATTGACTCTTACACCTGCGAATTTTGAAATTTTGTATAATCTTCATACTGCAACAAACAACAGAGATGAACGAGACAGAGTTTGTTCAAATCCTTGTGATACTCTTCTTGTTAGTCCTGGTGCTGATAGATTTGCAGCAGAAAGAATTGTTGATACTTCTCGAGGAATGCCATCTTCACAAATAAACGATAAGAATGTCTATTACAAGATCGTAAGTGTAATGGATTGGGATTATTTGTCTGATAGTGCGTTTTATCTCTTGAAACGTCAGTCTCAAAACATGCAATTTCACAAGAGACAGTCTCCTGAAATAAGATTTTTTAGGGATGAAGATAATCGAGGGTATAAAGTATCTATCGATTTAAGACAAGGCGTATTATTCAAAGATTGGCGGAATGTATCTCGTGGTGGTGGAACTGCTGCGTAAGTATTAATTAACCTGTAAGGGGGCAAAATGAGTTTTTCTGAGAAAGTATTTGGTTATTGCAAAAGATGCGGTGGACGTGGTGGAGACGATCCAGACGCAACATCGCCTGATGCCGACCCTACTGATACCGTAGGTAATGGTATTGAGCTTGTACTTTATCAAGGAGACTATATTTGCCCTCTTTGCAGAAAAGAACTTATTGCAGAAGAAGAGTCACTTATAAAAGCAGAAAATTACGAAGAAACGCAAAGGTTTCTTTTAAGAGCAGGAGTTACAAAAGATTAAAGGAGCGTTGAGAATGTCAAAAAAAAAGGATGTAAACAATATAAAGAAAAAAGTAAAAGACATCGATGTTGAGGAAGTAGTGCAGGACATCGATGTTGAGGAAGAAGTACAGGAAGTAGAAGAAGTACTGGAAGTAGAAGAAGTACTGGAAGATAGTATCGATGGATGGATAGTTGTAACAATGAAGCAAATGTTAAAGTATCAGGAAGATGGACAATTAAAAGGGTGGAGACCTAAAACAATGGAAGCATTGTTGAAATAATTTTAAATAGACAAAATCGGAGGATAGTATGAAAATGAGAAAGTTTTTATGTTTATTGCTCTTCGTGGGAATGGTGGCGTTTAACTTGCCAGCATTTGCATATCTTGAAGGGACAATAGGCAATGATAGTTGGGAAGTTGAGGACGGTGATATTGTTCCGACTGGTGATTATGATATTGGTGAATCAGGATCAGAAGTACAGGAGATATTTGTTGACGCTCTTACGCTTGGTGATGCAGGGGCAGAAGATACTATTATTACGTTTGATGGTAATACACAAGACTATCATATTTCTCTTGATGATGGAACGGATGATTTAATCATTGGGCTAGGGTCAGCTCCTGATACTACGCCTATTATCTCAATGGCTGAAGATCAAATCGCAACATTTGCTAAAACTGTTGTATTTGGTGGTGGACAGACTAGAACTGTTCTTATCCCAATTGAAGATGTAGAGCTTGATGGTACATCTCCTCCTGCTGTTGCACAAGTTGGAACAAATGGACAAGCTGTTTTCCCTGCTCTTCAATTTGATGCAGATGGTGGAGCAACAGGCGATGATATTGCTTATATTCATTGGGTTGTTCCGGCTGGTTATGTAGTCGATTCTGCAAGACTAAATGTATATTGGTCATTTAGCACCGCAGAAGATGAAACAGATGAAGCACAGTTTGATTTTACTGTAAATGCAGCGGGTGAAGGTGAAGCAATGGATGCTGCGGGAACAGCATTAGCAGATCAAACAACTGTTGTTGCAGATGCAAGTGCAGACAATGGAAAGATGTTTAAAGAACAATATAATATTGAAGTTGAAACTATTGCAGTTGGTGATTTAGTAACTATTGAAGTTACAGTTGATGAGTCAGCAAGTGCCTTGGCAAATAGTGGTACATTAGATGTAACGTATTTTGAAGTGCTTTGGGAGTCAACAGAATAATACAGCATAATACAGCATAAAACAGGAAAGGATTATAAATGGTTTGTAGAATTTCGACCATCAAAGATAATACCTTGTTGCGAACAATGTCCGAATCTATGAAAAGCACTATGATAACCTTGATTTTTAAAAATCATAAGATTTTGAATTCGGTTGTCATTAGTGACTTTATTGATATGATGGACAACTTCTTTTTTCGTAAGATAACGTCCAAGGTATTTTTCGCAGACAAGGCGATGTTCTGCACAAAAACCATTAGAAAGACGATGAGGGTGATCAGGGCTATTTATGTACAAGTAGCCCTGATGCTCTGTCTTGCCACCTTTCCACGCATAGCTTTCACAAGTATTATTCATAAAAGGAAAGTATCATGAGAATAAATGGTTGGAACCAGAAACAAGAAATAGTACATATTGAACCATCAAAGAAAGTAAAGAAAGAAACAGATGCGATTCTTGCGAAATATAAAAAAGATATTGCGTTGTTGAAACAAGAAATTGTTGAGTTGACAGAGAAAAGAAAACAGGCAGAGAAAAACCTTGTAATAGAAAATCAATTAAAAGAGAAAGAATTGCAGGCACACAGTACTTCACTTGACTTGCGTGCTAGTGAAATTGAATTGCGAGCAACTGTAAACGATAAGTTATTCAAAGAACTACACAATAAAGAGTTAGAACTTAATTCAATACATCTTGCTGATCGTGCTTATTACGAAAAGTATAATTTACAGATAAAAAAAGCACAAGATGACATTCGCAAAGATACGGTCAAAGTTAATACAACGATAGAAGAACTGGACACTGACAAAAAAGTATTTGAACAAGAAAAAACAGAACTTAAAAAACAATACAATAGAAACCATTTAATATTAGATGACGCTAAAAATAAGGTAGCAGAAGCTTTTGCGAAAGAGACAGAACTTAAAGAATTTGAATCTGAACTTTCTGTGAAGAAAAATGTTTTAAACACACAAATGGAATTGAAACATTTACAAAATAATACTCTTGAAAAAAACATACGAAACAACGGGAAACTACAAAAAGACGTAGACAGTGCATTTGCAGAGATAGAGGATCAGAAAAAGAGCCTTCTTGACCGTGAGAATAGGATTCGTCAAAACAAGAAGAATCAAGAGAAAACTGCAATTGCTCTTCAAGAAAAAGAAGAACACCTGGACGATTGGGAAAAGGCATTAAAACACGACAATTCAGACCTAGAGAAACGACGAGAGATATTAAAGAAAAAATCAAGGGGTTAATGTATGGGTTGGCAAGAAGATTTAGAAAAACTGACAGAAGATGGTGTTCCGATAATGCTTATCAAGACTAACCTTGATAGGAAAGAAACATCGCAGGATTTATCAAGTGCAGTTTTAAATTATACAACTGATATTGTTGGCAAATTCAAGGTTCATCAAGTATTAATTCACTCATCGGCTAATTTAGACGATACCACAATTACTGTGTCTTTTAATTCTTTAACAGGTGCAAACTATGATACAGCAATCGGGCAAGCTGATTTTGACGGAACGGCAGATATTGGGTTAATTGCAGGAGATAATCTTTTAGGGGTTATCGGGGAATCAGGAGACGAGTTGACGATTAAATCAAGTGGAACTGATGCAGTAGGTATTTTGTATGTAACGATAATATATGAAATTTTAACTTAATGGAGATATTTTGAAAAAGATAATATGGATTTTTATATTGTTACTTGTTGGATTAAATGTAAACTTACCGTTTTCATATTCAAGAACTATGGTTGGTGGTCGTAAGGTAGTCAACGCATACAAGGTAAACGCTAAAGAATCGATGTCTTTTGAAGAAACAGGGGTTGGGGCAGATAAGGTAACTATTAAAGCACCGAGTGTCTTAGCAAGCGATTATACGCTTATTTTACCTATTAATGATGGTGATAGAGACCAATTTTTACAAACTAATGGTGATGGAGTTCTTTCTTTTGAGGATATATGGATATTACCGCCAATAATTGATTGGTGGGATCCTACTGGTGGATTACCTGTTGATCCTGATATTGGTGATAGATACGGCTCTGATGGAACTGCGGAAGGTTGGGAAGACGGATATGTATATGAATGGGATGGAGATTCATGGATAGAAACCGAACCAGACGAAGGCGTTTTTGTTTGGGAACTCGTTGGTCTTATCTTATGGGTTTTCTTTTCAGGTGGTTGGATGGAAGAAGGGTCTGGGTCTTATTGGCTTCTTGATGACGCACAAACTGGAATAACAGGGGATAAATCAGGGTCTTTTGATATTGCTACTACTGGTGATATTACCGCAGATAATTTAAACATAGCTGATTGGGATACTGCGTATGGTTGGGGCGATCATTCAACAGAGGGTTATCTTACAACAATTACTACTTCCGATATAGCAAATGACTTAATAAAAGATTATCATATTGATTGGGGACATAGTGCGGATCAAGTTGATTCTGACGATATTCCCGATCATAGCGATCATACTGTCAAAGATACTTTTGAACATTTATTAAATCGAGGTAAAACATCAGCAATAACTATAACTTTAACTGGTGGACTAGGGATTTCTTGGACTACCGGGGAAATATATGATGAGTCAAATAATCTTTTTGTATCGACTACTGCGGGCAGTGGGAATTTAACAGATAATGTAGAAAATTATCTAAAGTGGGTAAGTGGCGACGGATTGACTATTGCGACTTCAACATCATCTAGTGATGAAATTCTTATTGCAAATTTTGCTGTATATGACGGCGTTATCGCAGGATACAGAGAAACGAGTTTAATGAATACAACTATTGCTAATACAAGAAGAGGATTACGAGAAATATTTCCAACTCGTATTATTAGCGGAATGAGTGTAAGCGAAGATACTGATGTTACCAACGATCTTGATGTGGTAATGGATGCCGGTGTTTTATATAAGGACACAATCGAACGGAAAACCCCAGTAGAAATAAAATCAAGAACTACGGCGATGATAAGACATTATCACACAGCAGGTGTTTTGGATTCGGATACAAACGCTGAAATAGATACTGTCAATTATGATAATCCTGATAAGGTGGGTGGACAAGGATTAGAGGCATTACCTGCGAACAAATGGACTAAAGCGTATTTTATATATCAGAACGAAAAAATCGGGTGGGTATATCCAACCACATATTATAACACAAAAGCTCAAGCAGAAAATTCGGCATTGTCTGCTATCCCCGCGGGACTAGAACAAGTACCAAAATTGACAGCTGTTGTTTATCAGCAAAACGATACTGATTTTACATCTGCGGTTTGGCAAGATATACGCCCGGGGATAAGTGAAGAGAGTTTCAATACAGTTACAGATCATGGAAGTTTAGCAGGACTTGCAGATATAGCAGATCATCCGTATGCTTCATTGATAGATGGTACAAGAGCGTTTACTGGGGATGTAACAATGAATAAAGGTTTAGTTGTTAATGAAAGTGGTGGAGATTATGATTTTAGAGTTGAGGGTGTTGGTGAAGCAAACGCTTTATTCGTTCAGGGTAGTGATGGGTATGTAGGGATTGGAACAAATACGCCGTCTTCACAATTAGATGTAAGAGGCAGTGCAGTTTTTAACGAAGATGGAGCAGACGTAGATTTTAGAATCGAAGGAGATACAGATGCTAATTTGTTTAGCTTAAATGCCGGGTTTGACAGTATTGGCGTTGGAACAGATGGATCATCATACGCTAAGCTTTCTATATACCGTAGTACGCCAGCAGGAACTTTATCAAAAAATGGTTGTAATATTAACAGAGTTACAGTAATGACATCATCAGGTACTAGTTATGATAAAGCTATGTTTTGTGATATTACAGATTGTACTATCCCGGCAGGAATAACTGATTCAGGATACAAGATTGGTGTTAATGGAAATGCTTTTGCAAATACAGCAGGATTTGCAGGGACATTAAATACTCAATATGGTCTTTGGTGTAAAGCAGGAATCCACAATGCAACAAGAGGCGCAGTGGTCAATACAGCTTATGCTATTAGAGCAGAGATTCTTAATGCAGTATCAGGAACAACGATAACTAATGCATACGGTTTATATATTAAAAATAATGATCCAAGCGGAACAATAACAAATAGATGGGATATTTATTGTGAATCTACAATATCTAAAAGTTATATAGGTGGTTCTCTAATAATGGGTTCACCTACAGGAGGAAGTAAAGGAGCAGGTACAATAAACGCAAAAGCTGTTTATGATGATAATGTATTATTAACAGATTACGTATTTGATAAATATTTTGATAATGAGATTAAAGAAGAAGACATTGACAAAGGTATTAGTGCGGAATACACAATCCCAACAAGAGAAGAGTTTATTAAGCATATAGAGGAAAAAAGACATTTACCTAGATTAACTGGGCGATTAAATTGGACTGAAGAGAACAGACCATCTTTAGGTAAGTTTCAATCTCAATTATGTGAGCAAATGGAGCATCTTGCTATTTATATAAAAGAATTGCACGAAGAGAATGTTGACTTAAAAGAGAGAATAAGTAATCTTGAAAAAGTTAGTTGATAATAAGGGGGTATTTTATGGGATTAAAAATTGATTTTCCAGATAGAACAGGTGGGATATGTAAAGATGCGTATGTAATTATTACTCTTACGATAGATAATCGATTAAAGGAAGGATGTATCGAATTAGAAGTATGGAAAACTAGAGAGTATAGACTTGATAGAAAAGAGAAAATAAATCATGTTGGTATTCAAGTCAGTGAGGTTGAAGAATGGGAAGAAGAAAAAGAAACTGTAAGCAGTATTGTAACAAAGACAAACATAAAAAAAGTAGCTCACAATGATTTTGCATGGAAATTAGGTAGTAATATCTATACTAAATTAAAATCACTGAAAGTAAATGTAAATAGTGTGATAGTAGATTTATCAAAAGCACAAGATGTATTTGAACAAGGACAATAAAAAAGGGGGCTAGTATGGGAATGTTCGGACCAGCAATAAGAAATGTAGTTAATACAAGCGATGCAACTGATATTGCAATCGCAAGTACAGCAGTCGTGTACACAAGAGCAATACCGTTAAATATGGGGGTTTATTTTGGACTTAAATACAAAGCAGTATCTGCAACTGGCAGTCCATCAATAAAAATCGAAATGGAACAATCTGACAGGCTTCCTGCAACAGAAGGTGCAGCAGACGATCATTATGTTGTGCCTAAAGGGGTAAGTGCTATTGAAGATGATTTAATCACAGAAGCGTGGAAAATTGCAACTCTTTCTCCTGTACCAATGCCTTATATGCGTTTTAAAGTAACAGGTTCTGGGACAAACGAAGCAGATACTATTTTAAATCTTAATTTATCAGTTCAAGAAGACTATTAAAAAAAAGGAAAATAACGATGTTAAAAAAAATCATAGTAGGAATTATTGTAATGCTGTTTGTGAGTCCATGTTTTGCTCAATCAAGAGAAGAATTAATTAAGTCTCATAATAAACTTTCTCAAGAAATATCTACTATTCAACAAGAGATTGAGAAAAGAAGAGTACAGCAAATTGAAATAGTTGGAGTATTGAAATATCTTGAAGCTAAAGAGAAAGAACAAAAAGGCAATAGTGCTGTTCATAATATTAAACAATAAAAGGAAAAAAGAGAATGATAAAGAATATAAGAAATAGTTTATTTCTTGCGTGTCTTTTAATCTTTTGCGTTACAAGTGTGCATGCTTATCAACGTGGATCATCTTGGAATGAAAACGATTTAGAGATGCAAAAAAATTCTATTGTATTTGATGAATTAGCAAGTACACCTGATAATCCACCAGCAAACAAAATTAAAATGTACGCAAAAGATGATGGGGCAGGAACAACAACTCCTTATGCTCTTGATTCATCTGGCACGGAAACTTCTCTTTTGGGTGGAGGTAGTAGTGGCGCGCCTGTTGATGCAACTTACATAACACAAACTGCAAATGCAACCCTATCTGGTGAACAAGCGTTGGGAGCATTATCAACAGGGATAATGTACAACACGACCACCACGGGCGTTGTGAGTACAATTCCTGCGACTGTTCAGTTTGCAATACAAGATGCAGAAAACTTAACAACACATGCAGGACGAAGCACACAAAGTGCGTGTGTTTGGTATAATGGTACTGGGAAGACTTTCACGATTACTAAGATTCGAGCAATGAGCGATACTGATGACTATACTTTTCTTTTATTCAAAAGTTCTTCAAATACAGACATATCTACTGGAGCAGATACACAGCTTGATAGTGTTGCATGTTCTACTGATGGGACTTCAGGTTATTATGCCAATATAATATCAGGGTTTGATGTTAGCACTATTGAAACTGCAAAGTATCTCATTTTTGAGCATAGTAGCGGAACATCGGAAAACGTACAAATTGCTATTGAAGGAACATATAGTTAAAAAAAAGAGGTGTTTATGAGAAAACTATTATTGTTTATTTTTATGTTTTTATTTGTAACGTCGCAACTTTTTGCAAGTTCTTCTGTAAATTCTCATTTTAAGAATAAGGCAGAAATTAGGGCAATGAAGAGAAATGTAAAAACACAAGATAAACTAGATAAGATAGGAAACAAGTCTGCTCATTCATTAAAGAATATGAAATTAAAACAAAAGAAATACTACCGAAGAAATTTTTCTTTCTGTGATTTTAAGAATACTGATATAAGAGGGGTTATTTTTGAAGGTTGTAATTTATCGTTTTCAATTAATCTTGATAAGGCAATCATTGACAAGTCAACTTCTTTTGTTAGGTGTAATTTTACATGTGCTGATCTTCCTGTGAATGTAGAAATGAAAAAATGTAATAAAAGACAATTTACAGACAAGGAAATAGAAGAGCATTTTAAGAAAAAAGGTGATATAGAATGAGAAAACTTATTTTATTAATTTTATTTGTTTTTATATTATCGGTAAATGCTTATTCTGCAACAGTTACTACCGATGGTGACGGTACTGATTGGAATACAGGGGCAAATTGGGACACAGGAAATGTTCCAACAGTAGATGATGATGCAGTGACAAATCATGTTATGAGCGTAACTGCTACAGGAGCAACATTTAGCACACTTGATAATAATTCAACGATTACGCTTACTGGCGACCAAACGTGGACAATAAAAGATGCTGGATCGATTGATAATGCCGGTGGTGAAATTGATTGTGACGATAATGATATTGACTGGTCAATTACTGCAAGCGTGGGGACTACTCGTTGGTCTTGGCAATTAGATAGTGGTACATGGGATGTTGGATCAGGTGAAACACATTTTGCACATGGTTATTTAATTATTGAAGATTCTTATGAAAATAGTACAACACAAGGGCACACTTTCTTCGGTGAAAACTGCTGGGTTACTGATGCTTTTGGTGCAAGTGCTTGGACTATGTATGACATGACTATTGACGAAGGTGTTACGTTAAGACTAGGAACTGACGCTAACTCTTTTAGAATATTGAATATTCATGATCTAACTGCAAAAGGAACAAGTGTCAATCATATTACTATTGACGATCAAGGTGGACGTGGTTGGTTACAAATACAGGGTAATGATAGCTCAACAATTGATATTGCATATATTGATTCAAATGATGGGGCTTTTGGTTTTTATATTAATAGTGTTGATACTGTAGCAGGTGATTCTTTTACTGCTTCAAACTTAACAGGAACAAATGCTGCAAGCGATGGAATTTATATAGCAAATTGTAATGGTACTTTAACTTTCAGCGATTGTTCTGTATCTCTCAATAGTCGTTATGGTGCTTATCTTTTATCGACTACTGATAGTTTAACATTAAATTTTAATGATTTTGAAGGGTTTTCAAACGGTAGTGGTTGTTTCAATATTGTTGATGATTTTATAACATTAAATGTGAATAGATCGAAAATATATTCTAATACCTTAAGAGGCTTAGTTATTTCAGCAACTCTTGATACTTCTTCTTTTGCATTAATAAACTGTTTAGTTAGGGAAAACACATGGGAACAAATATACCTTTTAGATAATGATGATTGTTCAATGAAGAATTGTACAATAGCAGATGGGGGAGCAACTCAACCTAATGTTTATGTTGATTTAGATACAGGAGGATATTCTTTTGATATTACAAGTTGCATTATTTCAGGTGCAAAATACGGTATAAATTCAGTAGGAGATTCAGAAGATCCTACTGTTACCTATACAGACACACACGGTGGAACTACTGCGAACTATAATGGAATGACAGACCCTACAGGTAATAATGGTAACATTTCTGTTGCACCTGCGTTTACCGATGCTGTAGGGGATGATTACAGCATTACAACAAGTAGTCCTTGTATAGGCGTTGCTATACTTGCAGGATCACCAGCAGATGATATTAACGGAGATACTCGTCCAATGCCATTAGACACACGACCTGATATGGGAGCATACGAAGAACAGACAGAAAGAAATATTGGAAGTTTTATTATAAGTATAAACTAGACAGTTTGGAGGAAATTATGAACTGGGGAGATTTAAAAGAATTTGCAAGAGCAGGAACTCCATACGCAAAAAATTCAGCAGTAAGTAACACTATTGTTGAAAGAGTACTATACAAAGGAGTAGTTGAAGTTGCAAGACGGACAAAATGTTTATCAAAAAATAAAACATTTAATCTTGTTGCGGAAACTAGCGAGTATACAATTTCTCAACATGTAAGCGACTTTCTTTTAATGGATAAGCCAGGATTATGGTGGTATAACGGAACTGACTACAGGCAACTTGAACCAAAAACAAGAAAATGGCTTGATGATAATATTACAAATTGGCGAACTTTAGACTCTGGGACACCACGTTATTATTATCAAGAACAAAATGTTTTAGGGATATATCCAAAACCAGACACTACAGAATCAGATGGAGCAAAGATTTATTATTTTGCAAAACCTACAAAACCAAGTACTGATGAGCAATACGCATTTGAAGGAGCAACAGAGATTTCTTCTTTGGAAATCCTTGAAGATTGTATTCTTAATTATTTCAGATGGAAAACATTACCAATGCTCACAAAAGATGATGAATATAATAGGGCAGAAAATCAATACAAGAGAAGTCTTGTAGAAGTAATTAAATTAATAAAAGAACGACCTGATATCTCTGCATCAAAAGAAACACGCTTGAGAGGAATGAGAATCGGAAGATAACAGAAAGGGTGTAAGAAATGCCTAAAAAAGATAAGACTGGACCAAGAAGCGGAAGCAAAGGACCACGAGATGGTAGAGGTAGTGGACAAGGGAGAGCAGGAGGAAAAGGAACTGGAAGAAAAACAGGGGGCAAAAAAGGAACGTGTAAATAATGATTAAAAATATATTTGCAAAACTTACGCTTGCGTTTTCTATTGTTTTTTTATTATTAGCAACTTGTTCAATCTCTTTTGCACAAAATGACCGATACTTTAATATCAATTCGTTTGAAAAGGGATTGAACAGTCATGTGACACCCTATTCTATGCAACCTAGTCAATGCTCAGAAGCACAAAACGTAAGATTCAACTCTAGGTATGGGGCATTAGCAAAAAGAGCAATAATACTCGAATATGGAGACGTGGGGGCACATGCTCTTCATGGGATGCACAGATACTACAAAGCGAGCGGGACAACTAAACTTATTGTTGGTGGATCTACTTTTTTATATGTGGGGAATGACACGACTGGCGCGCTTACTGTTATACACGAAGGGCTTACAGATTCCAAAACATGGCAATCTGTGACTTACCATGATATCGATATATGGACTAATGGTTATGACAATATTCTCAAATATGATGGGTATACGCAAACAACTGCTAATACTGACGGTTCGAGAACTGCAAGCAATTTATGTGCTGATTTAGGGGCTCCATTCGCAGAATTAAACACTGGGGCTGATCTTGATGCAAGTTCATGGTATCAGTATAAAATTGCTTATTATGATGGTACGAATTATTGTTATAGCACAAAAAAATCAAATGCTATTCTTACGGGTGCAGCAGTTAAAAACATTAGATTAATTGATATCCCTGTTGGAGAAGCAGGGACAACGCATAGATATATATATAGAACTGTTGGTAATGCTACAAAAGTTGCATGCCTTGCTAATACTACCTATTATTTGGTTGGAACTCTGGCAGATAATTCTACAGCAGTTTATAACGATACAACAAGTGATGATGATGCCGATGACGATTCAGCCCCTACTTGGGCGACATCAAGTGCAGGCAGTGATATTAGCCCGCCAAAAGGAACTCTTTGTGTTATCCACAAGGAACGATTATTTGTTGCTGGTGATAAAACAGATTTATCAAATATGTATTTTTCAGATGAATATAACCCTGATTATTTCGATCCAAATGATGTTGAAGTTATCCAAGAAAATGACGGGGATAAAATAACATTTATAAAAGAACAACTCGGGATTCTTACCGTTGCAAAAACAAATAGTATACAGAAATATTACACCGAAGGAAGTGAGGACGACTGGTATACAAGTGCCCCAATTACTCACACTGGTTGCTATGCTTCATATTCTGCTGCAAACACTCCTCTTGGAATTGTCTATCTTGCAAGATCAGGATTGTATCGATTCAATGGTGGAGGTTCTGAATTAATCTCTGATGCGGTAACTCCTGAAATAGAAGACATTTCTCCTACAAATATTGATAGAGCATACGGGCATTTTCATGGAACTGAATACATGCTTGCTTATACGTCAAAGGAATCAGGAGCGACAACAAACAATAGGATTCTAATTTATGATATTACAAGGGATGCTTATACCATAGACTATAGAAATATAAATGTTTTTACCTCTTTTAATTCAGGTTCAGATTATGGAACTCTTTATTCTGCTGACTCAACAACAGGTGGGAAAATATGGAATCACGAAGGAGAAGTGACGAATCTTATTCAAAAAACTAAGAGTGATTTTAATTCAGGCACTTTTGATGACGCAAGAGTGTACGGAGATGAGAATAGCCCGACTATGGAACTTGCCTGGGATATTACTATTGATGAAGCTGTGGGAACAATTGATGCGGGATACCCTACTGCAATAATCGATCGTCCTGATACTGACGGAAGTTGGACAAGCCCAGTATATGAGATTAATGTTGCTGCATTTGATAAATTATATTGGAATGAAGATCTAGGAACTACTGGTAATGTTACCTTTAAAATGAGAACTGGGGCAACATCGGCTGCGTGTAGTGCAGCAGCTTGGTCAAGTGCTTTTTCCGATCCTTCTGGTTCTGATATATCGGGAATTACTGCAAATAGTTTTGTTCAGATAAAGATTGATATAACGACTTCAAATATCCTTTATACGCCGACTTTATTTGTAAGTGATGGCTATCTATTCAAACTTGTTTATAGTGTCTCAGGAACGACACAGGAGGATGATTATCTAAGTAAATGGGTCTCTGGGTGGTCTAATTTTGGTGTTGATAATTATCCCAAGATAATACAGAAGATTAAAATTTTTTATGAAGGAACGTCTGGTGATTTAGTTATTTCTTATAAAAATAATGAGGGTGATATTGATTACAGTTTTACTATTGATCTTTCTGTCGACCCTAACACTGATTTGACTGATGACTATAAAGGAAGCGATGATAATAAATATTATACCTATTTACCTGAAATAAATTCTTCTTCTACTCCTAGCCCTATTGGGAGATTTTGGAAGATTACAGTTTCCGAAGAAGGTGTTACAGAGTGGCAACTCAATAGAATTGAAA
>Ga0207997_1000074_pt1 | contig 44045 bp, 49 predicted proteins | sample AntAceMetag02UKN_FD_184777 | JGI IMG/M metagenome (GOLD analysis project Ga0207997, IMG submission 184777) | Saline lake microbial communities from Ace Lake, Antarctica - Antarctic Ace Lake Metagenome 02UKN (SPAdes) (version 2) | ecosystem: Environmental > Aquatic > Non-marine Saline and... | reverse complement strand
TCCCACGATTGATAACAATTTAATAATTTTTTCCATATTTTTTAATTTAAATTATTAATTTAATGTTTTTATTTGAACCAATTTAGGATTTTATATAATATTATCTTATTCTACCAAAAAACCGCCTAAATAAAAAGACGATTTGTATTTGCTGCGGGTCGTGGACGATGCCTCGCCCTGAAGAATTTGAAGGGTTAGAACCTGTTTTAGTCTAAAAATCTAAAAATAGAAAGTATTTGGTTAAAAATTTTCATTTTATTTCTTTCAATTCTTTCGTTTTCACAAGATATTCATATTCTTTTTCATAGGCCTCTCCCTTAAGTGGAACGAACCTTACTGAAAAATATAATTTCTCGTCATCCGTTAAACGGACATTATAAATTTTGGAATCCCATAAATTGAAATCTTTGCCAAGAGTAAAAACTTGATTTAATTTCTCCGATTTTCCGTAATCGCTTATTAATATCTCTTCTCTCCCCTCGCCACCGAATGCTTCAAAGTGATTACTAATTATCAAGTTTTTACTGTTCTGCGACCAAAAAATATCTTGGTAAATACCTTCCACTCCAAAGCCAGTACTAGTGTCCTCTAATATGTTTTTTTTGGTTTGAACATTGACTATCATGGGCTTTCTCCATTCCCAACCAGCCAGACCAAAACAAATATAATTATTGTCAGGAGAAAATCTTACAGCGTATATCTTTACGTACCATGCAACTTTATTTTCTGGAACGGTATAAATTCGGATTATCTTATCCTTAGACCCAATAATTTTTAATGTTTCCTGTTCGAGCATTTCCTGGCCACCACCTACTGCTGGTTCTTCATGGCCTGTATATTCTACAAAAGCCAAACTTCTCGAAGAAGGTTGATACCAAATCTTCTTAATATTTTTATTTTCTGAAAAAAATGTATAGACCCCCGTCTTTATTTGAGCTTCAAAAATGCTTTTTTTCCAATCCACACCTATTTCTTCGTCTGTGTCCGCTTGGTCTGGAATAATTTTCCCCCAATTTTCTGGATATTTAAATTCGAATCCATACTCTTCATTCTTATATGTCTCCCAACCAGTGGTTTCGTCTTCTGAAGAAGGACAATAAGCACTTGTTCCATCGATTCTGCAAGTAATAGCTGGATTATTTTCAAGTCCATTATAAAACCCTGCATGTCCTGCGCTATCAGCACAATACCAGTAATTTTCCTTGGCGTTCAATAAAGAGTAGATACAAGCATCTGTAGAAGCTGATGCTGGTAAAATAGCAATTACTGGATTAACCTCTCCTGTAGGATGTTTTACAAAGTAATTGTCAGCTATCTCTCTGCAAAGTAGGTCTATATCGTGGTTAGAATAAATAAAATTATCATAATTATTATCAGCAAGATAGACTTGATGCATTACTGTTCTTGCCTGGGCAATACATGAGATAATTCTTGAATCTCTGCCCTTATTTATTGCCTCTAATCCTTTTATAGGATTTATTGTGTTGTCGGTCCTAATATTAATAGCCCTATGTAGTTTAGGAATAATAGATCCTGTCAAAAGTATAATCGTTATTATGATCAAATATTTTAATTTTTTATTAAATATTTTTTGTTCCTTAATATTAATTTCCTTTTGATATTTTGACCTATTATAGTTTGAAACAAACAAGCTAATAAATATAATTATTATTCCTGAAATAAAAATTGGATCTTTTGTAAAAAGCATTTTAAAAAAATCTAACAATGTTAGCCTCGAGTCTGCTAGCCCCATAAAAAATGCACTAGGACTAAGAAAAAAACCTGATGCTACATAAATGCCCAGCATTGAAAGAATACATCCTGAAAATATTAATCTTTTGTTGTTTTTAATAATTTCAACAGATCGAGAAAAATAGGTTTTATAAAAATCAATACAACATAAAATTCCTATAACAATCATCAAAATAACGAGAGCAATATTTATTAACCAATTGCTCCAAGAAATTGCAGCAAGAGTATCTCCTACTGGATGAACGAGAAAAAGAAAAGTTACCAAACCAGCACCTGCATTATAAATAACAAATAAACCTATGAGTACTCCCACGATTGATAACAATTTAATAATTTTTTCCATATTTTTTAATTTAAATTATTAATTTAATGTTTTTATTTGAACCAATTTAGGATTTTATATAATATTATCTTATTCTACCAAAAAACCGCCTGGATAAAAAGACGATTTTATTAACTGCGGGTCGTAGATGAAATTAGAACCTGCTTGACTAATATTCAATTAAATTCAAAAATATAATATTGAAAGTGCAAAAAGTGTGTGCACATTACCTTTTCTCCTTGACAAAAATATAGCATATGTTATAATATATATGCTCTTTAAAAACAAGGGACAAAAAAGAAAAGGAGAAAAAGATGAGAACGAGAAAGATTTTTTTAGCCATACTTTTGGTGATTCTATTTTTTTCATTTTGCTCTTGCAACAAGCAAGAAAAGAATGAAGAGAATGAGCCCATCCTAAAAAAAATTAGGATGGATGGATTCATATCTATGTTAAACGAAACAAAAACCGAGGAAGAAAAAAATTTGGTTTTTGCCTTGAAAGCATGGCAAATAATGATAGACTTAAACAAAGAAATCAAAATTGATAAAAATAGCAGAGCATACGAAAAAATTGTAGAGATGGACGTAAGACATGCCATCCTTGTTCTCTCGGCAACGATAAAGAAGCAAAGTATTAACTTTACTAAAACGAGCATTTGCCGAGAAGACAATGAAAAAGCAATCGAGTATCTCTACAAAGGATTTTCCGTCATTGCTGATAATGAAGGCAATAACGATGGAGATTCTACACCAGAAGAAGAGAAAGAGTTTGCAAGGAATATTAGTTTTTATTCTATCTTCATAAGGGTTCTCAAAAAATTCGAAACTGGCATTAATTAAATTTGTGCCAGTTTTTCATTTTTTCTTCAGAGATTAAAATGTTCATAAATTTCTAAAAATTTATGAATTTATTCTTTTCCATATTATTTAATTATACTTAAAAACCGCCTCCTTGGCGATAAAAAGTTCTAACCGTCATGCTTGGGGTATTAAATTTAAGTTCAAAAATCAGCTGTAAGTAAATCAGGGTCAAACCCTGCATAGTTTAAATCAGGGTCAAACCCCGCTATTTGGTTGATACCTGGTGTCAACCGATTTTACTAAAATGTATCTTGCCGCTTTAGAACGGCAGAATATACCCGAAGAACACCGCCGCGATTTTTATTTATACATAGACGAGTTTCAGAATTTCTCAACCGACATTTTCCCCTCTATCCTCTCGGAAGCCCGTAAATACCGGCTTAATCTCACTATCGCTCATCAATACCTCTACCAACTACCAGACAGCATTAAACACGCTGTATTCGGCAATATAGGAACAATCGTATCCTTTCGCACTGGAAGCTACGACGCCAAAGAATTAGCTGAAGAAATGAGGCCCTGTATTTACAAGCGAGGACTTAGAAAACTTAGATAACCATTATATCTATATTCGGATGATGATAGACGGAAAAATGTCACGGGCGTTCTCTGCTACTACCCTCCCACCCACTTCCAAGAACGGAAACGAATCGGAACGCGATAAAATTTTACGCGTGTCGCGGGAAAGATACACTGTCCCACGCCACGCTATTGAAGAAAAGATTAAAAACTGGTTCGAAAAATAAATTTTCCTCCCACCCCACCACATTTCATTTCATTTTTTTTGCTTTTAGATTAAGACGGGCGGAGGCCGAAGGGGAATTGCGCAGACAGACACGCGGGGAAGCAGGAAAGCCCCGTAGCCCCAGAGGGCGAAGGGGCTTTGTATACGACGACGAGGTTGACGAGGAGGAGTATAGTCGGGGTTGAAAAACGCAAGAGTAAAGTAAGGAAATTGCTGTAAATATAAGGGGAAATCGTAATCTCTACCCCTTCATTAAGAGCAAGTTAGAACGAAGAGGTGAACGAAGGGGTAATCAGCTCGGATGTTCCATAAAATATGTTCGAGCGACGCTGTATAGATGAGCGGACTTAAAAAGCCTCTATTAATGAGGCTTTTTTAATTGGAGTTAAAGAATGTTTAAGCATGTGATATAATAAAATTGTAATAATTAATAATATGAATATGAAAAAAGCAATTACAGTATCTTTCATTTTGTTCTTCATAATAGGTGGATTATTGTTTTGGATATCAGTGGATAAAATTAGCGGAGATTGTAGCAGAAACAAAGGGTCTTCAATTACCATAGGAGGAGATAAGGTCTATTGCGACCATGAAGGGAGAATGTGGAGTTATACCTTGCCGAGTGATTATAAACGGAATCAAGCTATTGATATATGCCAAGATCTAGTCTATGCAAAAACAAAAGAGTGGGAACTTCCTGACATTGCTGCGCTAGAAGATTTATACAATGAGAACTATTTTTATGTGGTTTGTAATAATAGAGAATTTCCGGGAGATTTTAATAGTAAAAACAATTGGGATTCCAATATTTGCCATCCCTCGAATTCAGCGGGTCATTACTATTGGTCATCTTCTAAACTTGGAAATCAAATTTGGGGAATTTTTGGTTATGATTCATCTCCAACTCTTTTTCAACAAGACTTGGATCTTTCCGTTCGTTGCGTTGAGAAAGCTTCAATTGTTGAAGTATACGACAAGAATGCTTGTGATGAAATGCAAAATCAAAAAAGAAAGGATTCTTGCTATTTAAAAGTTGCTGAATCTGGGCAAGACTTCTCTATTTGCGAGTTGATACAAGATCCAAAAAGAAAAGATTCTTGTTATTCGCGTGTCGCTCAGTTCAAACAAGATTCATCTATTTGCGATAAGGTGCAAGACAAATCATTAAAAAATTATTGCTATTCAGGAGTTGCTGCATTAAAACAAGATCCATCTATTTGTGATAATATTGATGGACAGGAGAAAGTAAGAATTCCATATCACAGTATAAAAGATAATTGTTATCAGTATATAGCTATATCAAAACAAGATCCATCTATTTGTGATAAGATTCAAGAGCAGAATTTTAAAGATTGGGATTGTTATAGTCACATAAAACTTGATTTATTATCTATAGAACAAGGATTAGCTATTTGTGACAAAATTCAAGATCAGGGTTCTAAAAATAGTTGCTATACGCGCGTTGCTACATATGGAAAGGATAAATCTATTTGTGATAAGATTCAAAATGATGGTGAATTTACTATCAACGGTTCTACAGAAAAAGAATGGTGTTATAAAAAAGCAAATGGATCAATGATTCAAACAACAGTAACAACTATTATGGACTATAGCATTACTACTACAACAAAAGCTCAAGGAGATCAATCTTCTGATTTCTCAATAAATGCGAATAATATTATCAAGGAAAATCCTAAAGTAGGAGATATAATAAAAAATCCTAAATTATATGAAAAAAAAGAGGTTATTATTAATGGTAAATATGGTGATCCGAGTGATGAGTTGGAAAATTGTGATTTAGAGAGAACAGGCTCAGTTAATTCTCTTGATGCTTTAGTTTATGATGAGACGGGTTGTTTATATATGACGGCCGGTGTCAAGTTTTTATATAATGAAAAACCGGTGGGTTCTCTTTATGACAACTACGACTTTAACATCACAGTTAAAGGGATGATTTTACTAATTAATGGGAAACCATATATTGGTAAATAGACAAATAGGTTCGAACGTCATGCAGTAGGAGCTAAATCAGGTATATAAATTTCTTCAATTTCCATAATTTTAGTTCTAACGTCGTCCACGATGCGCAGCAACTTGATCATTGACTTTTAATTAATAATCTGGTACCATAAAACAGCCTAAAAAGATAACCTTTTTAGACTAGAATGATGAATTAATTTGTATCTTGAAAAAGAGGAGGTGATCATAATGACAAAGAGAGAATGGACAAGGGAGGAAACTTTTTTAGGAATACCTGGAACAGGATATCAAAAAACGACAGTGACTGACGACGAAGGGAACAAAGGAGAAGCTTGTGCGACTAAGAAAGGAGATTCAATAGAAAAAGCAAATCAACGTTATAGAGAGAATAAAAAGTAGTATTTAATGGGTTCAACTTTTAAGAGGTTGAACCCATTTTCATAATCATTTGATAATCTTAGCTATCTAATTTTTTATAGATGACCAAAATGTGTTAAAATCAACAGGAAGGCGATTTTTTGGTAGAATAAAAAAGTACAATTAGGCTAAAAGCACTATATATCTAATATTGTACGGATTTTGAAGTTAAAAAGGTTCCCACATCGTTCCATAGCCCCAGATGATTATTATTGACCTTTAATCTATAATCTGGTATTATATAAACAATGAGAATAACCTAGAAAGTTATTCTTTTTAAATTAAAGTTCAAAAAAGTAATTTGAAAAAAGAATAAAAAATTTACATTAGGGGGTAAAATATGAAAAAGTCAGAAAAGAATTTATTGTCGATTCTTCCTGTTGTTTTGGCTGCAATATTTATGATTTTGAATACCATTAATTTTTTTCCTTTTGCGTGGAGAACATGGACAAATAAACTAGTATTCATTATTTTGATTATCTGGTTAATAAAGGTATTGTCTTCTGTTAAAGAGTTAGACGAAGAATAAAAATAAAAAATTTGAAAAGGAGAATGAAAAAGATGAAATCAGGATTGGATATATTCAAGCTGTTTGAGGAATTAGCTTTTAAGGAACCAGGGGTAACTCAAATTGGGCATATAATTTATGACGAACTAGGGAATATTAATAATATCAAATATTATAATATTGAAGAATCTTCCTTGAGGTCAATATTGAAAGAAAAACAACCAGGAGTAGGGCAAATAGACAGAGGGAAAAATATAGTAATACTAAAGGTTATAACTAAGGTGATAAAATCAAAAAAGAGTAGTTGTGAAATAGAATTACCGTTTCCTGATTTAAAAGGTTTGACAGTGAAGCAAGAAGTAGCTCTAGAAAATTGTTTTGCGGAAGCAGAACGAGTAATAATTGAAAGAAAAGAAGAAGGCAAAGATAGAGAAGTTCCTATTGCACCAACAAAACGTTTAGAAGTAACATATGATGAGGTGCTTAGGCATAACGCTAGTGGTTCTAAAGAATTTAAGCACTTAGAAGAAATATTTGCTCTTTAATTAAAATTTTCATTTAAAAAATAAAGGAGAATCAGAAATGAAAAGAGTTGTTTTGATTGAGACGCACGTGATTGTGGCTGGAGTTATGTTTTGTATTACCGTATTGATTTTTTCTAATCAAATAGAGGATTTAAAAATTAAAAAAGAATTATTAAGGAAAATGATTTTTCCTTAAATAAGCCTTGTAAGAATTATAAAAACCCCGCGTAAAAAACGGGGTTTTATATTAGAAATAGATATTATCATAATTTAGCTGTTAAAGTTGAATCATTAATTTTCAGGCAGAATTTTAGCTCAAATTGAGTTATCCACAATTTGTCTTGACATAAGAAGATTTTATTTGTAAAATATATTGTAGAAAATAAAACTAAAATTAAAACGGTGGGGATAGTTCTTGAGATCTTTTTATAGAGTTCTGAAGAGTTTTAGCCCCACCGTTTTTTCTTTTCAGAGCTCTATAAAGAGATCATTAAGGATTTATTTATATATTGAATGTTTAAAAGAAAGTTTCAGTGATTTATAGTTAATGATCTTTTAAAATCTGAAAACAAAACAAAAACGGTGAGAATAGTTCCAAGGATCTTTTTACAGAGTTCTGAAGAGTTTTAACCCCACCGTTTTTTTTCTTTTCAGGGCTCTATAAAAGGATCTTTAAATTTTAAAAATAAAAATATGAAACGTAGAAAAAAGGATATAAAAATTTTTAAATCACGGAATTTTACTATTTTTGTTATTTTTTTAATCTTAGGATTAACTATAAGTTGGTTAATTTGGTATTTTAGCGCAGAAGTACAACAAGCTCGGCAACATAAAAAAGAAGCAGAGATTTTAGTTAGAAAAATTCAAGAACAAGTGGAAAAATATGCAGTTGATTCTTATGGTGGGGAAACGCCAGAAGAAACATATGAAATGTTTTTGCATGCTTTGAAAACGGAAGACATTAACCTGGCTAGTAAATATTTTGCTTTAGATAAACAGGAGGAGTATAAACAATTTTTTGTTGATATTAAAAATAATAATAAATGGGAAGAAATGATTAAAGATTTATTCAATCCTGACAATCAGAAAGGAGAAATGAAAGAAAACAACACATATGTTGTTCGTGTTTATAACACTGGAAATTATCTAATTGCTCAGGCCGTTCTAAAAATACCATTAAATCTTACAGGAACAAAAAATGATTTGGCCCCTAGTATTTGGAAAATAATAGAATTTTAATAGTCTTTAAGTTTAAACTATTTAAACTCTCTATATTTATATGAAAAAAAGCCCCACCAGTTTTTTAATTATATGCTTATTTGTGTGTGTGTTTTTTTTACCTAATTTTTCTGTTCTCGCTTATGATGCTAAAACTACACATCCAAATTTAACAGAGATCACAGTTGATTTTTATAATCAGTACTTTTCTAATCATGTTTTAAATGGAACGGAAAAGCAACTTTTAATGCAAGGTAGTGCTGACGAAGATGATGGGATTAGATGTATAAATCATTTTTATGATCCAGTTTTTAATGAAACTTGGCGGCTTGAAGGATTAGAACATTTTTTTCCAACTTTAACTGCTAAGGAATGGGGGCAGAATCCTTTTGCTCAAGCTATTTATGATCCTGTCTATTTAGCTTTTATTGGCCTAATAGCTAAAAGTCCGGTTTTTTCCAAGACTAATTTTACTTGGCAACAAGCTATCTATAAGTATGTAAAAGGGAATCAAGTTGAAGCCTTTAATGCTTTGGGCCATATTTTACATTTAATACAAGATATGAGTGTGCCAGAACATACTAGACAAAATGTTCATATATTCTTTATACCAAACGCAGGTAGTCCTTATGAAGTATATACAGCTAAAAGTAATAAAGATTTTTACAAACAAACACGGAAGAGTGTTGAGAGTCTGCAACCTATTAAAAAAGATAGTCTTGACGAATATTTTAATGAAATCGCTCTTTATTCTAATAATTATTTTTATAGCCCTGATACAATTTTGAGCTCAGAGTATAAATTACCGCAGCCTATTTTTTCTGAAGCACCCGAATTGAGAAACGGAAAACTAACTTTTTATGTATCGGGAGAAGATGAAGATCATAATATATTTCATTTAGCACTTATTTTAAAAAATGATATAGGGTGGCGATTAACTTCTGGCCCTAGTGTTTTTTCTTTAGAAGATGACCAGGTTCTTCAAGATTATTGGCAAAGATTATCTAAAAAAGCAGTTTTGAATGGTGCCGGTGTAATTGATTTATTTTTTAAAGAAGTAGAAAATGCAAAATCTAAACCTGATTTTATATCAAAAAATGAAAATAATGTACTAACTGCAATGATAGGCGGTCTTTCCGGTTTTATTAATGATATATTTCAAAAAGATTCAGATTTTATAATAATAGATGACATTTCCGATAATTCTATGGTTACCACAACAGAAGATTCTAATAGTATGATAGCAACACAATCTTCCAGTAATACAACTACGACCAAACAGACTACGACAACTATTAAAACGCCCACGAGAACCACTAAATTATCGACTATTACTACAAAACCTACTACTACCACGAAACCTACTATCACGACGACAACTAAGTTTACAACAACAACTACTCAGTCTCAGTCGCAAGTTAATATTTGTAACTTTATTACTTTTCAAACATCGCTTCATAATAAAATCATTATCAATGAGGTTGCTTGGATGGGAACTCAAAACAGCGCCAGTGACGAGTGGATAGAATTGAAAAATGTTTCCTCGCAAGAAATAAATCTTAGTGGTTGGCAATTGCTAGACAAAGATGAGCAAATAAAAATTGTTTTTCAAGAAGGAAGTAAAATTCCTGCTTATGGATTTTATCTTTTAGAAAGAACAGATGATGATTCGGTTCCGTTTATTGCTGCAGATTATATCTATGTTGGAAGTTTAGCTAATCAAAATGAAGGTTTAAGATTATTTGACAGCTCATGCCAATTAGAAGATGAAGTATTGTCTTTTCCTGATTGGTCAGCTGGTGATAATAGTTCTAAGAGAACCATGGAAAGAAAAAGTAATTTTACTTGGCAGACTAGCGCGGTGATAAATGGTACGCCAAAAAGAGAAAATAGTACTGGATATCTTGCTCCATCTTCGGGCAGTTCTGCTTCATCCCCAGTCATTACTACGACAACTACTACCACTAAGCCAAGCACTACAACCACAACGACAACTCTCCCTATTGTTAATTATCCAAAAATTTTAATAAATGAAATAAAAATAGCAGGTAAAGATGAAGATACTAAAACAGTAGTTTATGATGAATTTATAGAACTTTTTAATCCAAATGAGCTCGAAGTTGATTTAACAGGTTGGTACTTACAAAAGAAAACAAGTGAGAGCAGCGATTTTTCCTCTCTTGTTACAAGAGCTCTATTTGATGGCGAAATTATTGACTCTTTAGGATATTTGTTAATCGTTCATTCTTCAAGCACTGATACCTCGATTGCTGATATTTTAATTTCTAATTATTCTGTTACAGATAATAATACGATTATTTTAAAGGACCCGAATCGAGAAATTGTTAATAAAGTTGGTTTTGGCGAGGCGAATGATTGTGAAGTTAACTGCGCGACAAATCCTGAGCCAGGGCAAAGTATTCAAAGAAAGTATGTAGATGGTAATTTCTTGGACTCTGATAATAATGCCAATGATTTTGAAATTCAAAATTGCCCAAGTCCCAAAAGTTTGTACTCTAATAATTGTTTTCCTGAAGAAACTATAACAACTACTACAACTCGTCCACCCATAACTTCTACTCCTGCTATTCCTTATATCACTGAGTTTTCTTGGCATCCCTTTAATAAAGATTCTTCCAAAATAGTAGTTGATTTTAGAATTAATTCTTATCCTTTTATTCCTTCAACGAATAGTACGAGCAATATTTTTACGGCGATGGCATTTTATATTCAATCAGATTTTGATGATCCTTCAGGAAATTTTGGTATTCCTACAAGTTATTTAGGAGGTAAAAGTGATTGGCGATTATATAGCGACACCCCTGGATTATTATTGTCTTATCCTAATTATGTTAGTAGTACTCGAAAAATAGGGAGTATGATTTTTACTGCTGATGCAAATATGGCAGCTGGCTCTGCTGCGCCAAGAAAATATTCTTATCAAATAGATCGATTACCAAACGATAATCATTTTGTAGTTGATGTTACGGGAACTACTAATGGTCAGAGTTTAAATTTTACTCCTGATCAATATATAACAATTGGGTATTATGGGTATGCTAATAGCCCATCGTCTTATTTAAAATTAATTGCTTATGACGATACTAAATTTTATTTCAATCCATCCAATTATTATCATCAGCCAACTAACGTTTTAGATTTTGAAGTTGGATGCGAGAATGAAATTTGTAATAATCTTATTTTTTCTTGGACACCAGCCCTAGATGAAGATTTAATGGATATTTTAAAATATGACATTCATTATGTTTTTGCTAAGCAGGGAGATGATTTAAGCAATAATGATTTAACAAGGGAATCGTGGCGATGGTCTCAATCCCAAAATGTTTTGGGGGAGCCAATTTTTAATGTTGAAAAAAATAAATTTCAACTTCAGGTGTCGATAAAGGATATATATTACATCAATGCGAAAAGATTGCCTGGTCTTCCTCTTGATGTATTTTTTGGCATTAAAGCCCAGGATAGCGAAGGATTGAAATCAGAAATTTCTAAGATATTTTTTATAAATATTCCTCCGATTGTTCCAGAAACAACTACAAATATTTGACAAGTATATCATATATGATATATACTAATAATGAAGAATATAAGGTTAGGTTTTTCAAAGATATTCAATCGGGGTGCAGTCCAGTTTTAGAATACTTTAGAGAATTAAGAGATAAAGAGGAATTAAAAATATTAAAATATATTGAATTTCTTCGAATAAATAAAGGGCACTTAAACGAACCTTATTCCAAACATATTAAAGGAAAGATCAGGGAATTAAGGATTGACTTTGGAAACAATAAAAATAGAATTTTTTATTTTGTATTCACAAGAAAGACTATAATTTTTCTTCATGCCTTTCTAAAGAAGACAGCTAAAACTCCAATTTCTGAATTAAAGAAAGCTGAAAAAAATTATCAAAATACTCTAAAAAATCCAAAAACCTATGAATAAAAAAAAAGAAATTCAAAAAGCAGTAGATTTCCAAGAATATCTTGCTGAGAAATTGGAGAATCCTAAGTTTAAGAAGTATTACGATGAATATGGTAAACAGCTAGAAATTGCTTATCAAATTTTATTATTGCGGAAGAAAAAGAGAATGTCCCAGGCAGTATTAGCAAAAAAGATAGGAACAAAACAAAGTAATATTGCAAGGATGGAATCTGGAGAACAGAACCTTAGCATTAATACGCTTCAGAAAATAGCTCAAGTTTTTAATAAAGATTTAAAAATATCTTTTGGAAAATAAATTGTTAATTAATCTTTTCTATTTTAATTTGAATTTTCTATTTTGGTATAGTATTATAAAGCTATACTAATTTTTTTTATGGATATTTTAGATGATTTAAAATTTAGGGGATTGATAAGTCAGGCAAGTAATTTAGAAGGACTGAAAAAAGAAATGAATAAAGGAAAAGTATCTCTTTATTGTGGTTTTGATCCTACCGCCGATAGTTTGCATATCGGTAATCTTGTACCAATATTAGTTCTCAGGCGTTTTCAAGAGGCTGGACATCAACCTATTGCCTTAGTAGGGGGAGGGACAGGTTTAATTGGCGATCCTAGTGGCAAGAAAGAAGAAAGAATACTTAATCCCGATGAAGTTGTGGAAAAACGGGGCAATTTTATTAAAACTCAATTAGAGCAATTTTTAGATTTTAAAAGCAAAGATAATCCTGCTTTGATGATTAATAATTATGATTGGCTTGGTAAAATTAAGGCAATAGATTTTCTAAGGGATGTTGGAAAATATTTTACTGTTTCTTATATGTTGGCTAAAGAATCAGTAAAAGCGCGTTTGGAAAGTGGTATTTCTTTCACAGAATTTAATTATATGGTGCTTCAAGCATATGATTTTTTAAATTTGTTTGAAAAATATAATTGTAAATTACAAATTGGAGGAAGCGATCAGTGGGGGAATATTACTGCAGGTATAGATCTAATTAAGAAGAAAATAGAAGGAGAGGTTTATGGCTTAACATCGCCTCTAGCATCTAAATCTGATGGTACAAAATTTGGCAAAACAGAAACCGGAACAATTTGGTTGAATGCTAAAAAAACTACTCCATATCAATTTTATCAATTTTGGCTAAACACAGACGACAGGGATGTAGTCCAATATCTGAAATATTTTACATTTTTGTCTAAAGAAGAAATAGAAGGTTTAGAAAAAGGGACTCAAAAGAGTCCAGAAAAAAGAGAAGCCCAAAAAACCTTAGCCCATAATGTTACTTCTTTGGTCCACGGTGAAAAAATAGCTATATTTACTGAAAAAATATCACAAAAATTATTCTACAATGATATAGAAGATTTTTTAGAAGAGGAATTACAAATGGTTTTTGAAAATATTAAAACTATTTCTTTTCAAGACATAGAAGAAATTAATCTTATTGATTTATTGATTGATGCAAAAATTTGTTCTTCTAAAAGACAAGCAAGAGAGGATGTTCAAAATGGAACAATATGCATTAATGGTAATCCTTATAAAGACCCTCAGCAACTAATTAAAAAATCTGATTGTTTATATAATAAATATTTAGTAATAAAGAAAGGAAAGAAGAATTATTATTTTGTCTTGTGGAAATAAGTTTTTTTTGTTAATATTTTAGAATCTGTAATTTAAGCAAGTTTAAAGTCGAAAAAAATAAAAATAAAAATTAATATGAAAAAAATAAATTTATCTTGGATTTTAATTACTTTAATGATTGCCGCTTTTTTAATTGGGTATGGCAAAATGAATAATGACAATAAGTCATTTTTAAATTTCGGTGGTCAAAAAGCCGAGGAAACTGTTCAGGAAGCGATTACTTTTATTAGCGAAACTATGTTAGATGGCGCTGAGGCTGTCTTGGTTTCTTTTTCTGATGAAAGCGGAGTTTATAAATTCAAAATGAAAGTTAATGAAGAAGAATATGATTCATATTTGACTAAAGATGGGAAAATTCTTTTTCCTAGTGGCATTAGCTTAGTAGAGCCAGAAGAATCTTCTGAAGTTGCACAAGGAGAGAAGATGACTTGTGAAGATATTAATAAAACAAAAGAGCCTGTTTTAGAGGCATTTGTTGTTAGCGAGTGCCCATTTGGTGTACAAATGCAAAGAATTTTAAATGAAATTGTTAAAAATGTTCCTGAATTAGCTTCATATATTAGAATGGAATATATGGGTACAATTGAAGATGGTAAAATTACTTCAATGCATGGTGACGAAGAGTCGCAAGAAAATCTACGACAGATTTGTTTGAGAGAAGAACAACCAAATAATTTATGGGCATATATTGATTGTCATATTAAAGAAGGAAACGTTGACTCTTGTTTACAAATAGCGCAGATTGATGTTAGTAAGTTAACTAGTTGTTTGACAGACAGAAATCGCGGACTAGCTTATGCAGAAAAAGATTTTACTAATCAAGATAAATACGAGATAACAGGTTCCCCAGCTTTGATTTTAGACGGAAATAAAATTAGTGAATTTGATTTTGGCGGAAGAACAGCAGAAGCAGTAAAAACTGTGATTTGCTGTGCTTTTCAGGATAAACCAGGTTTTTGTGATGGAACATTAAGCACAGAATCGGCAAATTCAAGTTTTTCTCCTATTTATAGTTCGACAGAAAGTAATGCTGGGGGTGACGCGACCTGTAATTAATTTAAGTAGATATTTTTATGAATATAAAAGTTTATTCTACTCCTGGATGCCCATGGTGCAATGTTGCTAAAGACTTTTTTAAATCACATGATATTGATTTTGAAGACATTGATGTGAGTGTTGATCAAAAAGCTGCTGAAGAAATGATAAAAAAAAGTGGGCAGATGGGAGTACCCGTTATAGAAATTGATAATGAAATTATTGTTGGTTTTAATAAGCCGGTTCTAGAAGAAATTTTGGGCATTAATAAAACCATAAATGAAGGAGAAAAAGACGCATAAGGAAATTATTGTTGTATTAGATAATATTAGAAGCACCTATAATGTTGGTGCTATTTTTCGTAGTGCTGATGCAACAGGAGTAGATAAGATATATTTGTGTGGGATCACTCCAACTCCTCCTAATCTAAAGATTTCCAAGGTAGCCCTAGGTGCAGAAAATTATATTTTGTGGGAAAAAACAAAAACGACATGGAGTTTATTAAAAAAACTTAAAAAAGATGGATATTTTATTGTCGCTTTAGAGCAAGACACAAAGGCAAAAAATATTTTTAAAATTAAATTTAATAAAAAGCACAACAAAATAGTTTTATTACTTGGGCCAGAGGTTAAAGGTCTTTCTAAAACGATTCTTAAAAAAGTTAATATGTGCTTAGAAATTCCAATGTTTGGCAAAAAGGAATCTTTGAATGTAGCTGTCGCATTTGGTGTTGCTATCTATCAAATTTATAACTTTTTGAACGGTATAGATTAGTTATGGTATAATTAAGTATCTTAATAACGAATATGAAAAAAAGATTTATTCATTCAATAATTTTAATTGTAGTTGGGTGTGGGATGGTACTTTGGGGGGTTCCTTTATCTCTCTTTGCCCCTCAACAAGCACCATCTACTCCTACGACAACTCAGGACAATTCTTATAATAAATTAACCAATATTCCTATGGAAGAAAAAATTTTAATGGTTGTGGCTTTTAAAGATTTTTGTGATGAAGAATATTTTGTTCCAAAAAAAATATTAGAAAAAGCCGGTTTTTCTATTGACACAACTAGTACTCAGAACGGAATAGCTATAGGATCTGAAAGCGGTGAAGCAATTATTCATATAGAGATAGATAAAATTAATCCACAAGATTATGAGGCAATTATTTTTTGTGGAGGATCTGGCGTGACCAATGAATTAGATAATCAAAAATTTCATAAATTAGCTAAAGATTTTTATCAAAATGATAAAGTAGTTGCTGCGATTTGTGTTGCGCCAGCTCTTTTAGCTAAAGCTGAAATTTTGGAGAATAAAAAAGCAACTGTTTGGTCTTCTTCTCTGGACAAAGGTTTTATTAAAATTCTAGAAGAAAACGGAGTTATATATGAAGATAATTCAGTTGTAATTGATAACAATATTATTACTGCAAATAGTCCAGATACAGCTGAAGAATTTGCAAAAGGAATAAAAAAATTATTAAGTAGTGAGTAATTAAATAATTTAATTTTTAAAAACATGAATATTGCTATAAATGGTTTTGGAAGAATAGGAAGAGCATTTTTTCGTTTAGCTATCAAAGAACCTGATGTTCAAATTGTTGCAATTAATGATTTAGCTAATTTAGAAAATTTAGCTTACCTTTTAAAAAATGATAGTGTCTATGGAAAATTTAACACAGAGATTAAAGGATTAAATAATAAATTAGTTGTTGGCGGTAAGGAAATTCTATTTTTTCAGGAAAAAGATCCAAAAAATCTTCCATGGAAAGATTTAAATATTGATGTTGTTGTAGAAGCTACTGGGGTATTTAGTGATTATGCGAAAGCTAAAGCCCATATAGAATCTGGGGCCAAAAAAGTTATTATTACAGCTCCTGCAAAAGGAGAAGAAGGTAAACAAGGAAAGACTGTTTTGTTGGGAATAAATGATGATGACTTGATTAAGTTTGATATTATTTCAAATGGTTCTTGTACGACTAATGCCGTAGCATCAGTAATGCAGGTTTTAAAAGAGAAAATTGGAATAAAAAAAGCGATTCTTAATACAATTCATGCTTATACTTCTACTCAGCGCTCAGTAGATGGCCCTAATTCGAAAGATTGGCGGCGAGGTAGAGCAGCTAGTCAAAATATTATTCCTTCTAGCACTGGGGCAGCAAAATGTGCTGGTAAAGTTATTAAAGATTTAGATGGTAAATTTGATGGTATAGCTTTAAGAGTCCCAGTTGCTTGTGGTTCTATTGCTGATATCACTTTTGTTTCTGAAAAACCAACTTCAGTTGAAGAAATCAATGAGATTTTTGAGAAAGCGTCAAAAGATAAAAGATGGCTTGGTATTTTAGATGTGACAAGAGAACAATTAGTTTCCTCTGACATTATTGGTACTATTACTCCTGCTATAATTGATTTAAACTTTACTAAAGTAGTAGACAAAGATTTGGTCAAAGTTTTAATTTGGTATGATAATGAATGGGCCTATTCTTGGACTTTGCTTCAACAGATTAAAAAATTATTAACAATTATCAATAAATAAATAATATAAAATGATCTATTTAGGAGCTGATCATCGCGGATATAATTTAAAAGAAGAAATTAAAAAAAGTTTTAAATTGGACGATATTGAATTTAAAGATTTGGGGAATTTAAATTATGACGAGAATGATGATTATCCTGATTTTGTAAAGAAAGTAGCTGGAGAAGTATTGTCTAATCCAAAGGAAAATAAAGGGATTCTTCTTTGTGGAACAGGAATTGGAATGAGTATCGCGGCAAATAAATTTAAAGGAATAAGAGCCGGGCTTTGTCTTTCTGGGTATATGGCAAAAAGAGCAGTTGAAGAAGATGATATTAATATTTTATGCTTAGCAGCTGATATTACTGATATAGGAACTATTAAAAAAATTATAAAAGAGTGGTTAAAAGCAAGATTTAAAGACGAAGAACGTTATAAAAAAAGGATAGAAAAGATTCTTGAAATTGAAAAATTAAATTAAGATATTTTGTGTGACTTAAAGTATAAAATAAAATTATATAATTATGTCTAAACTCATACCTGTTATCAATACTAAAACAACGCAAAAACTTAAAGAAAGGATTCAACTATTAAAGAATTTTGATGGAATTTTTCAGATTGATATAGCTGATGGCAAATTTACTTCTTGGAAAACATGGAATAGTCCTGAAATTTTAAAAAAGATTAAAAAAATAAAAGGAAAATTTGAGTTACATTTGATGGTTTTTAATCCCGAGCAAGTTTTACCTTATTGGTTAGAAACTTCTCCTAAGAGAGTGATTATTCATCATGAGTCAATAAAAGATTTTTCTTATATTTACGAACTTTGTAATAAGAACGGAGTAGAACTTGGAATAGCCATTAATCCTGATTCACCATTTTCGGATCTTGATCAGTATTTAGATAAAATAAAATTCATTGTTGCTTTAGGAGTTAATCCAGGTCCTTCTGGCCAGAAATTTGAATGGTATATATTAGATAGAATTCAGGAATTTAAGAAAAAATATCCTAAAATTCAATTTGAGATAGATGGTGGAGTGAATAAAGAGAATTTGGAAGAGATAAAAAAATCAGGAGTGGATTTTGTAGCCATTGGTTCAGCTATTTTTGAGACAAAAGATCCGTTGGAAAGAATCTCGTATTTTCAAAAAAGCTTGAATCATTAAAAATTTTCTTGCTTTTTTAGAGATTTTTCGTTAGAATAATTAATTAGCATGGTAAATATAACCTTAAAAGCAAAAAAAAGGATTGTTTTTGGAAAACATAATAAATCCCTTCGAAAAGAGGGCTTTATTCCAGCTGTTCTTTATGGTAAGAAAACTCCAGCTTGCTCTTTGCAAGTAGATTCTCAGGACTTTAAAGATGTTTATAAAAAAGCCGGAGATACTGATATTATTGATTTGATAATTGAAGATGGAAAGAAAGAACAAAAAAAAGGTGTTTTGATATATAAGGTTAGTAATCATTTTTTAGATGGTTCGCTTGTCCATATAGATTTTTATGAAGTAGAAATGGATAAATTAATTAAAGCCCGTGTCCCCATAACTTTTATTGGGGAATCTCCTGCAGTAAAACTTGGTGGAATTTTAGTTAAACCAACACAAGAAATTGAAGTTGAGGCACTACCAATGGATATTCCTCATGAGATTATTGTTGATATTTCCGTGCTTACGGATTTTGACCAGACACTTTGTATTAAGGATATTAAATTTTCTTCTAAAGTAAAAATTTTAATTGACGAAAACACACCAGTAGTAACTATAAACGCTCCAATTACAGAAAAAGAACTTGAGAAGGAGCTTGGTGAAGATAAAACGGTGGCAGACGTAGAAGTTGAAGGTGCCAAGGAAGAAGAAGGTGAAAAGGGAGTTGAAGGCGAAGGCGAAAGTAAATTGAAAGACAAAAAAGAAGAAGTTTCAGAAGAAGATAATTCTAAAAAATAGCAATAAAAATAATTTTTAGAATGATTATTAAATCTATTTCTAGGAAGAAAGTAAGAGATGTTTTTTCTCCTTTTGTAAAAAAAGTAATCAAAGAGAAAAATAAAGCATCTATATTTTCTTCTCTTTTCCAAAACAGAAGTATAACAAAGCAAAGATTTTTTTCTCTATTAATCTTTTGTTTTTTTCTTTTTTCTATAATGCAGTCTAGCGTAACAGCGCCGATTTTTTTTCAATCTAAAGAAGCCGAAGCTTTGTATGATGAAGAAAGAACCAAGCTAGAGGAAGAATTAGAAGCAGTTGAAAAAGAAATAGCAGGATATGAAAGATTAATAGTTACAACAAAACAAGAAAAGGCAACTCTTCAAAACAAAATTGATCAGTTGAGAAGTACGGCGTCAAAATTAAGCCTTCAGATTAAATCAACCAATCTTAATTTAGAATATCTTAATGTAAGGATTGATGAAACAACAAGTTCTATCATTAAAACTAGCGATAAAGTAGATGCGACAAAGGAAAATTTAATAAATTCCTTACAATCTTTTTATGAGCTAAAGCAAGTGTCGCTTTTGGAAATATTATTAGGATCAGGAACGATAAGTGAGTTTTTTGATTATTCTAATGCTCTTAATAATATCCAGGAGAGAATTCAAGAAAGCATTGAAGAATTGGAGGGATTAAAAACAACTCTAGGTAAACAAAGTCAGAAATTAGGAAGTGATAAGGAGGAAAATCAGAGTTTATTAGCAATGCAGTTATTGCAAAAGAATGATTTAAAAGAAACAGAGAGTGAAAAAGTTAATCTTTGGCATGCTACTGATGGAAATGAAGATAAATATCAGCAAATGTTGGCTGGATCAAGGCAGGAAGCAGACAAGATCAGGACGCGTATTTATCAGTTAATCGGAGTAAAGACTCAAGTTAATTTTGGAGAAGCATTAGAAATAGCTAATTGGGTTAGTAGTCGCACAGGAGTAAGACCAGCTCTTCTTTTAGCAGTTTTAAAGCAGGAGTCTAATTTAGGTCAGAATGTTGGTACTTGTAATCGGCCTGGTGATTCATATAGTAAAAGCTGGAGAGAGATAATGAAACCAAGCAGAGATCAAGAACCATTTTTGAAAATTTGTAGAGAGTTAGGGTTAGACCCTGATACAACGCCTGTTTCTTGCCCAATGTTCAGGAGTGGAAAACAGATTGGTTGGGGAGGGGCAATGGGACCAGCTCAATTTATTCCTTCAACCTGGATGGCCTATAAGGATCAAGTATCTAAAATTACAGGCAATAATCCTGCAAATCCTTGGGACATTAGAGATGCTTTTGCCGCCGCTGCTTTATATTTATCCAGGTGGGGAGCAGCTAAACAAACCAGAGATGCAGAATGGCGTGCAGCAATGATTTATTTTTCTGGTTCCACTAATACACGTTATCGTTTTTATGGAGATAGTGTGTTGGCAATAGCTGACAAGTATGAAAAAGACATTTCTTATCTTAAGGAGTTAGCTAGTCGTTAGATTCTAAAAATTAATTAAAAATTATTTCAATGTCTCAATGTTATTTTTGTCTTCAAAATAAAAAGGAAATAGATTTCAAAGATGTAGAAACTTTGAAACGTTTTATTTCCAGCCAGATGAAAATTTATCCCCAGAGAAAAACTGGCTTGTGTGCTAAGCACCAACGTTTATTGAAGAAGGCTGTAAAAAGGGCTAGGGTAATGGGCCTTTTACCATTTCTTAACTATTAAATTTCATAATGGATAATAAAAAAAAGTTTTATTCACCAAGTGGCAAGGCTTTTAGCTATGAGGATCTTTTAAAAGAGGTTCTCTTTTATATTAAGTCTGATACTAAAGAAAAATATAAAGTTATAATTGGAACAGATTCTGCAAATCACGGAACAACAGATTTTGTTAGTGCTATTGTTGTCTATCGTCTTGGGCATGGAGGGAGATTTTTTTGGAGAAGAGTTAATCAAAAAAAGATAGACAATTTAAGACAAAGAATTTATCAAGAAGTGATAATGTCCTTGAAATTAGCTGAGGAAGTTTTATTTAATTTATCCCAAAATAAAAATATTGATTTTGATTTTGAGGTTCATGTAGATATTGGCTCTAAAGGAAAAACTAAGGAGATGCTTCAGGAAATAATTGGTATGGTTAGGGGGTCAGGATTTAATGTTAAAACAAAGCCTGAGTCTTACGGAGCTTCTAAGGTAGCAGATAGATATACATAGAGAGTAAAAAATCTAAGAGAGATTATTCAAATGGGGCTTTATTAACAGCCCTTTTTTTGTTAAAATAAAGATAATGAGTAAAAAGAAAAAGAGAGGACTAAAAATTAATTTTTTGAAAAACGGGAGAGGGTTTTTTAAGAAGATAATTCCAGAGACCCCTTTGAATGTAGAGATTAAGAATAGCATCTATGCAATTCTCTTTTTGTGTTTGGCTTTAATTTTGATATTGAGTTCTTTTAATCTCGCTGGTCCTATAGGGAGATTAATATTTAAAGTTTTTGATTATCTTTTAGGATGGGGGTATTTTGTTTTACCTATCCTTTTTTTATTAATATCTTTTAATTTTTTCCGTTCTTTAACTGAAAAAATTAATCTTACAACTTTTACATTTCAAGGTTGCTTTTTTATATTGCTTTCTATTCTTTCTCTTGTTGAAATTTTTGCTAATGGTAGAGGAGGTATTATTGGTTCCATAGGCTCTCTATTAAAAAATTATTTGGGCTTTTGGGCTACTTTGATTATATATATAGCTGTTTTAATTTCGGGGTTTTTATTGGTTTTGAATATTCCACTCAGATTTTCAAAAAAGGAAGAAGAGAAAGAAAGAGAATCAGAGATTTCCTCTTTCCCAGAATCTGTGGAAAAAGAAGTGATTTCTAAATCAGAACGAATGATTGAAGACGTTGGTGATAAGAAACAAAAAGACGAAAAGATTAAAGAAGAAAATAAGATGCATGCTTTTATAACATCAAAAAGTAATTATAAATTTCCGACATTAGATTTGTTGGAAACCGAAAGTATTCATCCTCGAGTTGGTGATATTAGGGCTAATGCCAATATTATTAAAAGAACTCTTGAAAATTTTGGAATTGACGTAGAGATGGGGGAAGTAAACGTAGGCCCAACTGTTACTCAATATACTCTTAAGCCAGCAGAAGGCGTAAAACTTTCTAGTCTTACCGCACTTCAAAATGATTTATCTTTAGCATTAGCAGCTCATCCGTTGCGAATGGAAGCCCCTATTCCTGGAAGATCATTAGTTGGTATTGAGGTTCCTAATAAATCAATTTCATTAGTGCGATTAGGAAGTTTATTAAAAGAATGTGATTTTCAAAAGACTGCTTCATCTTTATCTTTTGCATTAGGAAGAAATGTAAAGGGTGAAGCATTGCTGACAAATTTAAGTAAAATGCCTCACTTATTGATAGCTGGGTCTACGGGTTCAGGAAAATCTGTATGTATCCATAGTATTCTTTTATCTTTTCTTTTTAAAAATTCTCCAGAAACTTTAAGGTTGATATTGGTAGATCCTAAAAGAGTTGAGCTTTCCCATTACAATGAAATACCTCATCTTTTGACACCAGTTATCACTGATTATAAAAAAGTACTTCCAGCACTTCGTTGGGCAACAAATGAAATGGAGAGAAGATATAATTTGCTCTCTGAGTATAAAAGTCGTGATATCGAGGGGTATAATTTAAAAGTTCTCGCAAAAAAGGAAATGCCATTGCCATATATAGTAATAATTATCGATGAATTAGCTGATTTAATGGCACGTTATGGGCATGATTTAGAGGGTTTAATAATTAGAATAGCGCAAATGGCTCGAGCAACAGGAATTCATCTAATCGTTTCTACACAAAGACCTTCAGTAGAAGTAATCACTGGTTTAATTAAAGCAAACATTACAGCACGGATTGCTTTTCAGGTAGCTTCACAAGTAGATTCACGAACTATTTTAGATATGGGTGGAGCAGAAAAACTTTTGGGTAGCGGAGATATGCTTTACCTTGCTCCTAATTATTCTAAACCACGAAGAGTCCAAAGCGCCTATGTTTCAGAAGAAGAAGTTAATAATTTAGTGAGGTTTATTGTTAATCAATCAGAGGTTGGAAAAGAAGAAAATGGTTTGGCTGAAGATTTAGAAGAGTTTATAGAAGGGACATCATCTTCTGGTGGCATTGATTTTGAGACAAGAGAAGAAGATGAATTGTATCCAGATGCTTATGATGTAGTCATAAAAGCTAAAAAAGCATCGGCTTCGTTATTACAAAGAAGATTACGGGTTGGTTATGCAAGAGCTGCCAGACTTTTAGATATTTTAGAAGAAAAAGGAATAGTTGGTCCGGTAAATGGGGCTAAACCAAGAGAGGTTTTTATAAAAGAAGAAGAAGAAAATTATGAACAATAAAGAAATTTTATTGTGCGGCGCTTTTTTAAAAAAGATACGCCAGGAAAAAGGATGGACTTTGGAAAAAGTTTCTGAAGAAACAAAGATTTTATTATCCTCTCTTAAGGATCTAGAGAATGATGAGTATAAAGATTTACCACCGCCTGTTTATTTAAGGGGAATGATAAAAAAATATGCTAATTTTTTAAAAGTAGATGATAAAAAAGTTTTGGAGCTTTATCAAGAAAGCAATGGAAGGAGCTTGACTTCTGGTGAACATGATTTGTTCCCAAAGAATAGGTTTTCAGTTTACCAATCAAAATTTATTTCTTTTTTTAAAAATGTTTGCCCTAAAATATTAAAATATCTTTTTTTGGGATTGATTTTATTCTATTTTATTTACGAAGCTAGTTTTTTTATTCTTCCTGCGAAAATTGTTCTTTATTCACCAGATAGTGATTTTACTACATACGAACAAGAGCTTATAATTTCTGGAAAAGTAATTCGTGCAAAAAGATTTTTTATTAAAAAGCAAGAAACTTCTTTTGGAGAGAATGGTGTTTTTAATGAAAAGATTATTCTGTCTCCAGGGCTTAATAATATTCAATTTGAAGCAGTAAATATTTTAGGATATTCAACGGTTTTAATTCGTCAAATTATTTATACAATTTCTGAAGAATTGGATTCAAGCTAATTTTGGGTTGCGATATTTTTCTAAAACTGTTAATATGGCTTAGAATATACATTCTTTTATTCCATTTGAATAAATATTCACATATGGCTAAATCTTTAAACAAAGAGGAAAAAAGTAAGATTAATCCTTCTAAAAAAGAGGAAGATGCTTTAGAAAAGACGATGGCAGATATTCAGGATCGATTTGGTGAGGGTGCAATAATGAGATTGGGCGGGATTAAGAAAGTTGATGTTGATGTTATCCCAACCGGATCGCCTTCATTGGATTTAGCTTTAGGTGTGGGAGGTATTCCGCGAGGAAGAATAATTGAAATTTATGGAGCTGAATCTTCTGGAAAAACTACTTTGACTCTTCATATTGTTGCTGAAATTCAAAAGAAAGGAGGAAAAACAGCTTTTGTTGATTCAGAACATGCTCTTGATCCAGAATATGCCCGTAAAATAGGTGTAAAAACGAAGGAGTTATTAATATCTCAACCAGACAATGGGGAGCAGGCATTGGATATAGTAGAAGCTTTAGTTCGTTCAGGTGTAGTGGACTTGATAGTTGTCGATTCAGTAGCAGCATTAACTCCTAAAGCCGAAATAGAAGGAGAAATGGGCGATCAGCAAATTGGGTTACAGGCTAGATTAATGAGCAGGGCTTTAAGAAAATTAGCTGCGATTTCGCATAAAACCAATACGGCAATTATTTTTACTAATCAGACAAGAATGCAAATTGGAATGATGATGTTTGGTAATCCTGTTACTACTCCAGGAGGAAAAGCTTTAAAATTTTATTCTTCAGTCAGGATTGAATTAAAAAGAAGGGCTAAAATTAAAAAAGGAGATGAGATAATAGGTTCGCGCATAAAAGCAAAGGTAGTAAAAAACAAAGTTGCGCCACCTTTTAGGGAAACGGAATTTGATATTCTTTATGATGAAGGTATTTCTTATTATGGTGATTTATTGAACATGGGGATTAAAGATAATCTTGTTACAAAAAGTGGGATGACTTATACTTTCGGGGACATAAAATTAGGTGTAGGTTTTGAAGCCACAAGAGGATTTTTAAAAGAAAATCCTAAAATAGGAAAAGAGTTATTGAAACAAATTACAAAAAATTAGATTTATGGAACAAAAGAACAAAAATTATGAATTATCTTTTTGGTTTTCGTCTCGATTAAGCGAGGAAGAGATAGAGAAAAAATTTGATAATTTATTAAAACAATTAGAAAAACGTGAAGCTTTGATAATCTTTAGTCAATCGCCTCAGTTAAAACAATTAGCCTATCCTATAAAAAAGGAAAGGAACGCCTATTTTGGTTATATTCAATTTGAACTTCCTAAAGATTTATTGGTACATTTAGAAGAAGACCTTAGGTTGAACGATGACTTTGTTCGTTTTATGGTATTAGGTATAAAACCGAAAGAAAAACAGAAAGCTCCTTCAATTACTTTTAGAAAGCCTATAAAGAAGGAAGAAGAGAAGGAAGAAGAAAAAAGTAAAACACAAGAAGCAACGAAAAAAGAACCTCAAAAAGAAAAGGTGATTAGTCTTGAGGAATTAGATAAAAAACTTAATGAAATTCTTGAAGAAGAATAAATGTGTGGGAGAAAACGGCGGGAATAAACTTTAACAATAATAAAATTATGAATCTAAACAAAGTATTTATTCTAGGTAATCTTACTAGAGATGTTGTGCTTCGTAATACGCCTTCTGGTAAATCAGTAGCTAATTTTGGAGTGGCTACTAATAGGGTATGGGTGAATGCGAATAGAGAAAAACAACAAGAAGTAGAATTTCATAATGTAGTGGTTTGGGGGAAAATGGCAGAGCTTTGTAACCAATATCTTGCAAAAGGACGTTTGGTACTTGTAGAAGGAAGAATTAAATCAAGAAGCTGGGTTGATAAAAATGAACAGAAAAGAACAAAGACTGAAATTATTTCTGAAAATATTAGTTTTGGTCCTCGAGGAGTACAGCAAGAAGAGAAATTAAAAATGCCTCCAGAAGAGGCAAAATCAAAGACAGAAGACCTTCCTGTCTTAGAAGAAGAGTCAGGTGAGGTTACTCCCGATGATATTCCTTTTTAATACCTTTAATCATTTCATCTAAATTCCCATCAAGGATTTGTTCTATATTGTGCCAGGATTTTTTAACACGATGATCGGTAATACGATCCTGCGGAAAATTATATGTACGAATTTTTTCTGATCTCTCGGCGTGACCTATCTGGTCACGTCTTTCTTTTTCTTCTTTTCCAACCGTTTCCTCCTGTTTTTGAATAAGAACTTTATTTTTTAGAAGTTCTAGGGCTTTTTCTCTGTTTTCTTTTTGTTTTCTTCCGCTTTGACATACAACTGTCAAACCTGAAGGTTTATGGACAAGACGCACTGCTGATTCTACTTTTTGAACATTTTGTCCTCCTGGACCTGAAGAACGGAAAAAACTTTCTTCGATATCTTCTGCTTTAATCTCTATTTGTACATTCTTAACTTGAGGAAGAATAGCTACTGTTGCTGTAGAAGTATGAATACGTCCAGATTTTTCAGTAAGTGGGATTCTTTGAACTCGATGTACACCAGCTTCATATTTTAAATTTTCAAATGCATCTTTGCTATTTATTTCTATTGCTCCTTCTTTTATGCCTCCCAATGGAGTTTTGTTCATGTGGATAATTTTAGTTGTCCATCCTTTGTTCTCGGCATAGCGGTTATACATTCTAAATAAATCTTGAGCAAACAAAGCAGCTTCTCCGCCTCCAGTACCAGCCCTAATCTCGATTACAATACCTTCAATTTTAATAGCATTATTATCTTCAAGTTTTTTATCCTCTATTTTAATTAAAAGTTTTTCTTTTAATTCTTTATTCTGTTTGATATCTTCTTCGGCAAGAGATAAAAGTTCATCATCTGTTGCTTCAGCTAATATCTCTTCTGCTTGTTTTATCCTTTTATCTATCTTTGCGAATGTCCTAAGGGAATTTATTTCTTCTTCAATTTTTTTTAATTTACGTGAGGCTTCTTCGAAATTTTTTTTATTTGAAAGAAACTCAGGGTTACTGAGTTTCTTAAAAAGTTCTTCTTTTTCTGTCTCTAGCTCTTTTAGCTTCATTTATCTTCTTTTTTTTCTTCTTTTTTCTTTAATTCCTTAGTTTTACTTGATGTAACTTTTTTAGCTTTTTTTAGAACAATTTTTTTACTTTTAATATTTTCTGTTTTTTCAAGTCGTTTTTTGAATTTTTGAACACGCCCAGCAGAATCTACTAATTTTTTCTTGCCGGTGAAGAAAGGATGACAGCGTGAGCAAATTTCGATTTCCATACTATCAACTGTAGAGCCAATATAAAATTTAGCTCCGCAAGCGCAGGTTACTGTTGCTTTAGTATTATATTTTGGATGAATATCTTTTTTCATATGCATTTAGTAATTTTTATAATACCAAAAAAAGATTGAAAAAGCAATAAGTGGAATTATCAGGATTGACATCGGTCTATAAGATATGGTAATATAAAAAAAGTTCTCTATTGTGAGGACAAGCCCCACTGTAACACTACGACAAAAAGTCGTAGTGTTTTTTATATTTTCTTGATTCTTATTACCTTTTGTGGTAAATTTAAAAAACATACTAATATGGAAGAAGAAAAAAAACAAACAATTGATGAAGTTAAAATGCAAGAGGCAGGAGTACACTATGGTCATAGTAGAACTCGTAATCATCCTCAAGCTGGATATTTTACTGTTAAATCCTATACAGAGCTGTCTTTTATTGATTTAGAAGAGACGACAAAAGCACTAGAAATAGCTTTAGATTTTATTAAGGGAATAGTTAAAAAAGAAGGCTCAATTCTCTTTGTTGGGGCCATAGCAGGTGCAAGAGCAAGGATTAAAGAACTTGCGGAGAAGTATGATTTTCCTTATGTTACCAATCGTTGGTTAGGGGGAACTTTAACAAATTTCAAAACATTAAATGGTAGGATTAAGCACTTGAAGGAATTGGAAGAAAAAAAGGAATCTGGTGAATGGCAGAAATACACTAAGCACGAGAGGAAAAAATTAGATGATGAAATGATTAAATTAGAAGCGCAATTTATCGGTTTGAAAAATACAACTAAATTGCCAGATGCCTTGTTTATAATAGACCCTAAAACACATGACACTGCAGTAAGAGAAGCACAGAAAATAAAGATTCCTATTGTTGTAGTTTTAGATACCGATGATGATCCAACTCTTATAGATTATCCAATCCCTGCTAATGATAGCGCAAAATCTTCGATTGACTATATTCTAAATAAAGTAGATGAAGCCATAGAACAGGCAAAGAAAGGTAAATAATAAATAATAATAAATAATGGCTATATCTATTGATGATGTTCAAAAATTAAGAAAGCAAACTTTTGCTCCTGTAATGGAATGCAAAAAAGCTTTGGAAGAGGCAAAAGGAGATTTCTCTAAGGCGAGTGATATATTAAAGAAAAAGGGAGAATTACGCGCTGAGAAAAAGCAAGATAATGATACAAAATGTGGGATAATAGAAGCATACATTCATTCAAATAATCAGTTGGGATCTTTAGTTGAATTACGTTGTGAAACTAGTTTTGTTGCTAAGAATCCTGATTTTAAGAAATTGGCTTATAATCTGGCAATGCATATATCAGCTTTAAACCCAGAGTATGTTTCTTCTAAAAAAGTTCCTGAAGAATTAATTGAAGAAAAGAAAAAGCAATATTTAGAGGAATTTAAAAAGAGTAATAAACCACCAGAAATTGTAAAAAAGATTGTTGAAGGAAAGCTCGAAAAAGAGTTTCAGGAAACTTGTTTAAATAAGCAGGCTTTTATAAAAGACGAGACTAAAAATATTGATCAATTAATTAAAGAAGCTGTTGCTAAATTTGGCGAGAACATAGAAATAGGTCGCTTTATTCGTTTCAAAATTTAATATGTTTGATATTCTCCCACCCCTTTTGATTCTTTTAGGTATAACTGGCTTGATTTTTATATTTAAAAATCAAAAAGGTGAAAAAGGTAAAAAAATTACAGAAGAAAAGGTAGTAATAAACGAAAAAGAGAAATTTTTAGGAAAATTTCATAGAATTTTTAATAAAGAGAATTATCAGAAGGCTTGCAATCAATTGACTCTTTTTGTAGAGAAATTCTTAATTCGTTCACGCATAATAATTTTGAGAATTGATAGAACGATTTTTAAAAACTTGGCGAATATTAGGAAAAGAAAAAACAACAAAACCGAGGATGAAGAGAATAAGATTATCAAATCCTTTAATAAAGAAAAATTAGTAGAAGACGATACAGATTTTTCACACATTTTGGATATAAAACAAGAAGAAAAAAAATTATTGAAAGAAATTGAAAATGATTCAGGAGATATAGTCGCTCTTAAAAATTTAGCTCGTATTTACCTTTGGCAAGAAGATTTTCCTTCTGCCCGCTGGGTTTTACTTGAGGCTTATAGATTGGATAAAGAAGATAATGTAATTCAAGGTTTATTTATAGAGCTATATGGAAAGAAGAGTGGCTAATAATAAAAGGCCGAGGTAGCTCAATGGTAGAGCAGTTGCTTTGTAAGCATCAGGTTGGGGGTTCAAGTCCTCTCCTCGGCTCATTTACGGGTGCGTCGCATAGCGGCAATTGCACGAGACTGTAAATCTCGCGACCTTAGGTCTACGTAGGTTCGAGTCCTACCGCACCCACTCATCATGATATCGAAAAAAAATTAAAAAAGTTATATGAGGGTGGTTTATCTATGATGGAAATATCTAGAAATGTAGGCTATTCTCTGTCGGGGGTGAGGTATTGGATGGATAAATACAATATTCCAAGGCGGCCTAGAGATGAGGCGAATTATCTAAAATATAATTCAAAAGGAAATCCTTTTAAGATTAAAAGGTTAAAGACTAAGAAGGATGTGGCGCTTTTCAATTTAGGGATCGGATTATTCTTAGGTGAAGGAACAAAGAAGAATAAATATAGCGTAGTATTAACTAATTCAGATCCTAAGATAATAAAACTCTTTTTAGCGTTTTTAAAAACGATTTGTGCAGTTGAAGATTTTAAAATAAGGGCTGCTTTAAATGTGTTTGATGATATTAATTTAGAAGAAGTATTAAGCTTTTGGCAAAAAGAAACTGATATTCCCTATTCAAGGTTTACAGCATCTACTATTAGAAAAAGCAAAGGAGGTACTTATAAAAATAAAAGTAAACATGGCACCCTTACAATTTATGTTTCAAATACAAAATTAAAGAGACTGATAGATAAATATTGTGAAGAAGCATTTATTAAGTTTTTTTGATTATGCGCCGAGATAGCTCAGTGGTAGAGCATTTCATTGGTAATGAAAAGGTCGTCGGTTCAATCCCGACTCTCGGCTCAAATCGATTTATGGATAGTAAATAATAACAATTAGCAATAAACAATAGTATGAAAAAAGAATTTATAGTAAGATTACAATGCACAGAGTGCAAGCACATTAATTATTATACACGCAGGAATAAAAAAACTGTTGAGCGTAAGTTAGAATTAAAAAAGTATTGCTCTTGGTGCAAAAAACACACGCTTCATAAAGAAATGAAAAAATAGATAGTAAGATTATTAATAAAGTCCTTGTATATTGACAAAAGAATCAAGAATGTTAAGATAGAATGGTGATAATATAACCGTTTGGTGCGGTTCGATTATGAGTAGACTTCCTATCAAAATTAAAGAAAAAGCTTTTAAATTACGAGCTAAAGGTTATTCTATCAAAGAGATAGCTGATAAGCTTCATATTGCTAAAAGTACCGTTTCTTTATGGGTAAGAAATATTCAGTTAGATGAACAAGCTATAAAAAGACTTAATGAAAGACGTCTATTACCTTATTATAAATCTGCAGTGAGGTGGCAGGAAAAACGAGAAAAAGAAAAAAGAAAGATAAAGTTAGCTGTTGAAAAAATAGTAAAAATAACGAAATGGGATATAAAACAGGCAAAGATATATTGTGCGTTGTTATATTGGTGCGAAGGTGCAAAAGGTTATAATGAGTCAATCAGATTTGTAAATTCCGACCCCAGTTTGATAAAAACATTCCTAATATTATTTCGAAAGGGTTTTCAAATAGAGGAAAGTAAACTTCGAGTTTTAATGCATTTACATTCTTATCACAACGAAAATATACAAAAAGATTTTTGGTCTAATTTAACTAAAATTCCCAAAACTCAGTTTAATAAAACCTTTTTAAAACCACACACCGGAAAGAGAATACGAGATAATTATCCTGGCTGTGTAGCTATTATATATCACGATCGTGCATTGGCAAGATTATTAAAAGAAATATACCGATTATTTGCTAAAAAAATAGGGGCATAGGCTAATGGTAAACTTCTTCTCTCCAAAAGAAGAGTTGCAGGTTCGAGTCCTGCTGCCCCTGCAAACATTGACTATTAACATAAAATATGTTATATTTATAATATCCTAATATAGGATATTTTTTGTTCTTTGATAAATAATATTTCTACTATCTGCTATATAACTGATCATTACCTATGATTAGTGGTTAGTTATATAGTAGGTAGTTAATATTAAAATAAAAAATTTCAAAAGGAGATGAGAAGAAATGAAAAAGAAAAGATTGTTAATTTTAGTAGTAATTGGAATTGGATTTTTGGGAATAATTTATTATTTCTTTTTAAATACAAGCAGTGTTGAATGGAGGATTGAAGTATTAGATTTGCCTAATATTGAGAGGGAAAACCCAATTACTGTTCAGGAAGGCCTCGAGGCACCTCAAATATTCCATCAATCTGAAATGCGCGTTGCGGCATTTCAAATTAGAGACCCAAAAGGAGGATTTGTTTTTGATGAAATAGCAAGAAGGTGGCATCAAAAGGGGTTAATTCGAGGTTATTTACAAGGTTTTGATAAAAAAGAATTCTGTGTTTTATTCAATGATAAAAGAATTGAAGTCTGGACTGATTCTGATAAGTTTTTTACGGCAGAAGGGGAGATTATTCTTATGTTATTGGATAGTCATGGTGAGATAATTGCTTGTGCTAGGGCAGAAGTAATTATTGATAATCAACCTCCTTCTGTAGATGACTTAAAGTGATAATAAAAATGATAAAAAAGAGCTCAAGCACAGAGCTCTTTTAATTTTACCTAAAACAGATTCGAATGTCGTCTATCAGTCCCTGCGAACTTAAAAAGCCTCTATTAGAGAGGCTTTTTAATTAGAGTTAAAGAAGATTCGAATTCATAGTATAATGTATTTATGGAGAATTGGTTTTTTAGAATCATTTAAGTTGCTCGGACTAATTGCTAGTTTTGGATTTTATGATTTTTTTATTGTTCTGTAATGGAATCTTTGATAGGATAACATTTATAATTCTAAATATTAAGAAAGATTTTATTCTAAATAAAGTGATTTTTTCTGATCATTGTCCGATAAGAATGGAAATTTAATGAAAGAATTATTTTTATAATATTATGGAAAATTATAGAGACGAACAATTAATAGCTAATTATCTAAAAGGAGATGAAGAATTGTTGGAGGTTTTAGTTAGACGCTACTTTAAATTAATCTATAATTTTGTCTACCAATACACAGGTAGCCTTGAAGATTCTGAAGATATAACCCAGGAAGTTTTTGTAAAAGTATGGCGTAATTTTAGGAAATTTAATCAGAAAAAAAGTTTTAAAACTTGGATTTTTAGCATTGCCAAAAATACGGCAATTGATTTTCTGAGAAAGAAAAAAGCAATACCATTTTCAGCGTTTAATGATGTAGAAGGGAAAAATGCTATTATTGATACACTTGTTGATACAGGGCCTATTCCAGACGAACTTTTTGAACAAGTAAGTACAGAAAAAATGTTAAATTTAGTGATGAAAAAATTATCGCCAGCATATCGTACTGTATTGTTGCTTCATTATAATGATCATTTTACTTTTCGGGAAATAGCAGAAATTTTATCTAAATCCATTAATACCGTAAAAACCCGCCATAGACGGGGAATTGCAATACTAAGAAAACTTTTAGAAGAAAAATGAACCAAAATAGCTTTCTAAAACGTATTAATATATAGAGAGTTATGATACAAGATTTTGAAAAATTTTTCTCGCGCATTAAACCCGCAGAACCTCCCGTGGGTCTTTTTGATCGCATAATTCTGGCGATTAAGCGAGAACAGGAGTTACAACATACAAGAAGATTATTGTTTAGCTTTCTTCTTCTTTTAGCTCTTTCAATTATTACAGTACCTTTTTCTTGGACAATACTCGTTAATCAAATTGAAAATTCTGGCGTTTCTTATTTCATTTCTACCGCCATTAGTGATTTAAGCACATTTGCTATTTTATGGCAGGACTTTAGTTTAGCTATTTTGGAATTATTGCCGATTATGGGTATTGTAGCTTTTGTGACAAGCCTTGGGATAGCTCTCTTTACGCTTAGATTATTTTTATATAAAAAAAGATTATTATTGGATTATTTAATACATAATGTCGTATAAAAATTACTTTTTAAAAATAAAATAAATTAAAATTTATATATTCTATGAATGAAGAAAAACAAAATAATTCTCAAATAGAACAATCTTTTAATGAATCAAGCAAGAAAATAAAACGCGATACTATCAAATGGATTATTATTGGGCTTGCTGGTTTTGTTGTGATTGTTTTAATATTCAGCGCTGGTATGTTTGTTGGCGGGATGAAAGCACTATTTTCCTATCGTTGGGCCGAAGAATATCACAAAAATTTTGCTGGGCCACAAGTTGGTTTTTTTGGCGATTGGCAATGGGATTTACCTGGCGGAGATTTTATTGAAAGCCATGGCATTTTTGGAGAAATTATTGAACTTAATGATTCTGGGTTTGTGATTAAAGGACGTAAGAATATAGAGATGGTAACTATGATTACGGGAGACACGATAATTAAAAGAGGTAGGGAAATAATAAAAAATGGATTAGAAGTCGGCGATTTAGTTGTAATTATTGGGCATCCTGATAAGCAAGGGAAAATCAATGCTAAGCTTATACGAATTTTTAATGAAAATGATACGAAACCTCCGCAAAAACCTACTTTATTTTCTTTTTAGATAAATTATATAAATATGATTTTAAGATTATTTAAGAAAATACTTCAGCATAAAGTTATAGCCGGGATTATTGTTTTGTTAATTACTAGTGGTGGTTATTTTGGTTATCAAAATTTATTATCCAAAAAAAATAAAAATGAAGTACAATACGCTATGGCAAGTGTTAAAAAAGGTACCTTAGTAGTTTCTGTTTCTGGTTCGGGACAAGTTTCAACTTCAGATCAAACGGACATTTCGCCAAAAGTCTCTGGTGATGTTGTGCGCGTTGGTGTTAAAAATAATCAAGAAGTTAAAAAAGGTACTCTTATTGCCCAACTTAATACGAGAGATGCCCAAAAAGCTGTTTTGGATGCGGAAGTTGATTTAGCTAATGCAAAAAAAGATGATGATATTAAAGGAACGGCAGAAGAATCTCTCGTCGAAACTTATGAAGATGGATTAGATCTTTTAACTAATATTTTTAAAGATTTGTCTACAATGATGCCTATTTTAGAGGATATGTTTTTAGAAAGTAGCCTGAATAACGATACAAATGATATTGATCATTATCTTCGTACGGTTCATTTTTATCTTAGTGTGTATGGTAGTGGTTTAAATCAATTATCTTTTTGGAATCACAATATTGAGAATGAGGCTGAGAAAAAATATATTGTTGTAGAAAAGGAATATGATTTAATTCGTGAAGAATATTCTGCCCTCTACTATGGTTCTTCATATGATCAAATGGGGAATATATTAGATAAAACTTATGATATGAATAGAGCTCTTTTAGATTTAGTCCGGCAATCATCTAATGTGGCGCAAAAATACCAAGAAATGACAGAAGCAGAAAATTTTATATCATCTTTTTCTACTACTATCTCCGATTCTCATATCTCGCAACTTAATACCTTTACCTTATTACTTATTAACAATGTGAATTCGATTTTATCAATTAAACAATTACTCGCTGACGAAACAAAAGTATTGGATAATATCGATCTGGATATTGAAACGCAGAATCTTACCATTAAGCGATATGAATATGCTTTATCAGATGCAAAAGAAAAACTGGCCCAACATTATATCCAAGTTCCTTTTGCGGGAATAATTACAGAATTAAATGTTGAAGAAGGGGATTCTGTCTCGTCCGTCACAAAACTGGCGACTCTTATTGCTAAACAGAAAATAGCGGAGATTACTCTTAATGAAGTGGATATTACTAATGTGGAAGTAGGGCAAAAAGCAACTATTACTTTTGATGCCATAGATGATTTAAGCGTCACTGGGGAAGTAATAGAAGTTGGTGTTATGGGTACGGTTAGTCAAGGTGTAGTATCGTATGATATCAAAATTGTCATTGATAGTGAAGATGAAAAAAGGATAAAGCAAGGTATGAGTATTTCAGTCGTGATTATTACTAAAGAAGCACAGAATGTTCTTTTAGTACCCAATGCTGCCATAAAATATAATAACGATGTTAGTTATGTAGAAATTTTGTCAAAGGATAATGTTATTGCAAGTCAGCAGGTTGAAATTGGGCTTTCCAATGATATATACACTGAGATTATTAGTGGGCTCCAAGAAGGAGATAAAGTTATTACTAATCAAACCACAGGTTTATCAGGCTCAAATTCAGCATCAAGTAATATTAAACCCAATAATGATTCGAATAAGCAGTATGGTGGCGAAATGAATATAATGAGAATGATGCGTTCAAAATTATGATTGAGGTTCAGAATATAGTTAAAACATACAAAAGTAGCAATGTAGAAACTAATGCACTAAGAGGTGTTTCTTTTAAGATTGATGATGGTGAATTTGTGGCGATTATTGGTCCTTCTGGATCAGGTAAATCAACATTGATGCATATTTTGGGTTGTTTGGATGTTCCAACCAGCGGTAAGTATCTTTTTGAAGGCAAAGATGTTTCTTGTCTTTCCAAGAGCCAACTGGCAGATATTCGTAAAAGCAAAATTGGATTTGTTTTTCAATCATTTAACTTACTACCGCGGACATCTGTCCTTCGTAATGTGGTTTTACCTCTTGTTTACTTGGGCGTTAAGAGGGGCGAACGGGAAAAACGCGCAAAAATAGCTCTGCAAGACGCTGGAATGAATGAATCTCATTTTCATCATCTTTCTAACCAGCTTTCAGGAGGTCAAATGCAGAGGGTAGCTATTGCCAGGTCTTTGGTTAATAATCCAACTATTATTTTGGCTGATGAACCGACTGGTAATCTTGACAGTAAAACTGGTGAGGTTGTTCTTAAAACTTTTCAAAAATTAAACGAGCAAGGACGGACAGTTATTCTTATTACTCATGAAAGATATATTGCCGAGCAGGCCAAACGAATAATTTCTCTTAAAGACGGAAAAATTATTGAGGATGTTATCAATCGTAATTCTAAAATGGTTCAACAAATTAAAGAATAAAATTTATGTTTATCAGTGATTTACTTGAAGAAGTATATTTTTCTATTTTTGCCAATAAGGTCAGGTCAGGTTTGACTATTTTAGGTATTGTTATTGGCGTTGGATCAGTTGTGGCCATGATTTCTATTGGTCAAGGAACTCGAGTTTCTATTGAAGAAAGTATTAAATCCATTGGGTCAAATTTATTAATGGTTTCTCCTGGTATTAAGCAAGGTCCGGGAATTCAAGTAAGCTCAGGCCGCGGTTCTGCTCAGTCAATTGACATAGACGATGCCGAGGCTATTGAGCAAGAAATTTCTTTTATAGAAGCTGTGGCGCCAGAAGTTTCCAGCAAGTATCAGATTGTTGCCAAAGGAACAAATACAAATACATCGATTCTTGGAACTGTTGCTTCATATACCAGAGTAAAAAATCTGGAGATGGATATTGGAACATTCTTTTCTGAACAAGACGTAAAAAATTCATCAAAAATAGCAGTTTTAGGGTCGACAACCCGTGATGATTTATTTGGTGAAAATTCAAATCCTATAGGACAAAAAATTAAAACTAATAACATTAGTTTTACGGTAATAGGCGTTGCTGAATCTAAAGGGGGCACTGGGTTTGGAAGCCAAGATGATATAATTTATATTCCTATATCAACTGCTCAACGTTTTTTATCAGGTAACGATTATGTTAGCACTATTAATATTCAAGTTGAGGATGAGAAGCATATGTCAGTTGTTGATGAACAGATTACCGCTCTTTTGTTAATCCGTCATAATATTTCAAATCCAGACGAAGCAGATTTTTCCATTATGAATCAGGAAGATATTTTGGAAACTATGTCTTCTGTGTCTGGAACTCTTACTTTATTACTGGGAGCAATCGCCGGCATTTCTCTTGTTGTTGGCGGGATTGGTATTATGAATATGATGTTAACTACGGTTTCGGAAAGAACCCGTGAAATCGGGCTTCGCCAAGCCATCGGCGCTAAAGATAGGGATATTACTTTACAGTTTCTTTTTGAAGCGATAGCGCTTACTTTTATTGGAGGAACAATTGGAATTATTTTAGGTTGGATTACTTCAATGATGATTACTCGATTTAGTGATATTACAACAAGCGTTTCCCTATGGTCAATATTATTAGCTTTTGGTGTTTCTACTTTAATAGGAATTGTGTTTGGTTATTGGCCGGCTAAGAAAGCAGCCAGTCTTAATCCAATTGATGCTTTGCGATATGAATAAGAAAAAAATTAAAGAAATCATAAATCGATGATTTTAAGCGCGTTTTATACAGAAAGGTAGCTAAATAATTTTTAACATTGCTCCATATCCTAGGATTAGATGATAAAACAGGTTCGAACGTCGTCCACTAGACCCTGCGGACTTAAAAAGCCTCTATTGGAGAGGCTTTTTTAATTAGGGTTAAACAAGGTTCGAACCTATGATATAATAAAAAGGTAAGTTTAATAAAAATATGAAAGAAACTATGAACTCAGAATTTTCTACCTTTAAAGAGAAAAATAAAGAAAAAGACCAAGAAAGTTTAAAAAATATTTTAGAAAATATAAAACTATCAGAATATTCTAATTCGGATACTCTCGAGGAATATTTAGAAATCAAAGAAAATTTACCAGAAAAATTTTCGGAAAAAATAAAAGATGCAAATCAAGAAGATAATTTAATGCAGTGCTTATTAAGGATAAGAGAAGATTTATATAATTTATATGGAAACAAAAAAAGTAATGCTAAATCATTAAGCGATTCTAGATTTACTTCTTTAGAAGGAATGATAGACAGGCATTTAATTTCTTGTGGTTCTCTTACAAAAATTTTCGGAACAGCCTTAAGAAGTTTTAATATACCAGTTAAATTTATTCATGGGAATTTAAAAAGAAAAAAGAATTTTCCTAGAAGATCTTTGCATTCTTGGTTAAAAATTTATAATCCTAAAGAAAATAAGTGGGTAGCAGTAGATTTTACTAATGGATCTCTAGAATTACCATCTAATGTTGAGGAAATCAAGGAATATATTGACTGGGAAGAATTTAAAGAAGATTACAAAAAAGGTGATTTTTAATTTTTCAAAAACAGGTTCGAACGTCGTCCACTAGACCCTGCGGACTTAAAAAGCCTCTATTGATGGGGCTTTTATTTAGGGTTAAGGGATGTTCGAACTTGTGGTATAATATGATTATAGCAATTAATAATTTTATAAGTGATATAGAGAATACAAATCTATTTGTTTTTATTACTTTCTTATTTCTAGTTAATATAAAATGGCAGGAGAGGAGTTTAAATAAAAAATTTTAAAAATTAGCTTTATTAATAAAAGAAAAATTAAATGAATCAATTAATTCTACTTAGACATCTTGAGTCACAATGGAATAAGGAAAATCGTTTTACTGGTTGGACAGATGTTCCTTTGAGCAAAGAAGGGATAAAAAGTGCAAAAAAAGTTGCTGAAAATCTATCCGATTTTAGTATTAATAAAGTTTATACTTCACCATTAACTAGAAACAAAGGAACAGTTTCTTTAATTTTAGAAAAACTTAATAAGAAACATTTGCCTGTTTGTATTGATAAAGCATTAGATGAAAGAAATTATGGAGATTTGCAAGGACTTAATAAGGACGAAATAAAGGTTAAATATGGTGAAAAGCAGGTTAAATTATGGAGAAGAGGTTGGAGATATGCGCCACCAGGGGGAGAGAGCTTAAAAGATGTTTATAATCGAGTAGTTCCTTTTTATAAAAATAATATTCAAAATGATTTAGAAGAAAATCAAAATATTTTAGTAGTAGCTAGTCATAACAGCTTGAGGGCTTTAGTAAAATATCTTGAAAAAATTTCGGATGAAAATATTATTAAATTAGAAATACCTACTGGCAGTTTGAGATTATATGAGGTCAACAAAGGTCTAGTAAAATTAATAAGAGAATAAACAGGTTTGAGTATCGTCCATTAGGTTCTGCGGACTTAAAAAGCCTCTATTAATGAGGTTTTTTAATTAGGGTTGGAGGATGTTCGAATTTGTGGTATAATAAAAATATAATTTTAGATAAGTTTACGAAAGAAAAAATTAAGAAAATTATTAATTGGTAAAGTTAAATTTGAATCAAAAGTATGAAAAATTTTAAGAATATATCTAATCGCGGGAGAGGGAACGATTCCGGAGAAAGAAATTTTAAGAGAAGGGATCCTGAGAAAAGGCAATTTGGTAATAGGGATAGAGAAAGGCCGCAGATGTATGAGGCAATTTGTAGTGATTGTGGTAAGAAGTGTGAAGTTCCATTTAAGCCAACTGGTGATAAGCCTGTTTACTGCAGTCAATGTTTTACAAAGCACGGCGGAGGCCAGAAATCTAATAGATTTGAAAGAGGAGATCGTGAAAGACCTAGGTTTGAAGACAGAAAGATGTTTGATGCAATATGTGATAAATGTGGGAAAAGATTTAAACTTCCTTTCAAGCCAACTGGTGGAAAACCTGTTTATTGTAATGAGTGTTTTGATAAAGGGGGTGATTCTTCAAGTAGTGATAAGGTGATTAATCAATATAAAGAACAGTTTGATGTGTTGAATGTTAAACTTGATAAGATTATAAAAATTTTAACTCCAGTTATTTCGGTAAAAAAAGAAAAGAAAGCAGTAGTTGTTAAGAAAGAAAAGGCGAAGAATTTTAAGAAGGTTTTACCTAAAAAATCTGTTGACAAAAAAAAGGTAAAGAAATAATAGTCTAAGATATAGCGAGTAACAGGGTAGGGCAAGTTTATATAAACGGTTTTAACGTTGTTTGAGATGCTTTATATTTGTTAATACTTAGTATGTAGGCTTACATTTTTATAATTAAAATTAAATAAAAATATGAACAAAGAAGGATCAGTTTCAATTTTCTTAATAATTTTAGGGTTGTTATTTGTTGGAGGTTATTTAATAAACGAAGGGATTGTAACAATAAATCTTCCTTCTACTACAATAACGACGATAGGATTAACTACGACAACAACGGTTTCTTCAGAGGAATTTTGTCAGAAAAAAGGTACGGAGACAAAACTTAGTCTATCAGAAGCTAAAGAAATTGCGTTTTTAAGTGAATGTGGCGATAGACTTGAAGATACTTATATATGTAATGAAATCACTGGAACTTGGTGGATAAATTTGGATATAGAGAAAGAAGGTTGCAGCCCAGCTTGTGTGATTAATGTGGAAACTAAAACAGCTGAGATTAATTGGAGATGTACAGGATTACTCCCAATGTAGATCCCTCATTGACCAATATATTGTATTGTGGTATGATTAAAATGTCCTATTAATAGGGCATTTTAAATTAGAATAGTAGTTGTTTGAAAAATAAATAAAAAATAAAAAAGAGGAGGTGATTTAAATTGCGCAAATTATTAGAAAGATTTATCTCGGTCCCTGATGATAAATTACCAGAAGGACCAGTAGATGTTATTGTTGGAATCGGAGCAGGTTTATCTCGTGCTTATCGGTCTTCATGGAGATCGATAGCCCTAAGTCTTCAAAGTGAAAGAGTGCTCGACTTTGTTACAGAACTTTTTGAGAAAAAAAAAGGTAGGGACATTTTCTTTTCTGGCGGATATAGTTATAAAGGATATTATGAAGCTGTCGTTATGTATGAAAAGTTTCTGAATTCTGTTAATAGAAAAAAGATAATTTATCCCCATATCGAAACAAAAAGTAGGAATACTCTTGGCAACGCAGTAGAAACAATAAAATGGTTAAAAGAGAAGAATTATAAATCAGCTATCATAGTAGATTTTTCAGGTCATTTAAAACAGATGAAAGATATTTTTCTGAAACAAAACAAAGGAACAAGAATAAAGTTATATTTTATGAACGCACACTCTACTTATGGGTGGAATTCTCAAACAAGATTGAATAATTTTTATTCATTCTTTGTTTGGCAGTGTTTAACAAATATCTATTATAAAATGATAGGTGCTTTGTAAAAGTTAAAAAAAGAAAATGGAGGTAGAAAATGTCAAAAGAATTTACAGAGAAGCTAAGAGGCAGACCATATTTTGGAGGGGAAGAGAATAAAAGGCAAATTAGGGTATTAAGTGAAATTAAGTTATATAAAAATTTAATTTTGTTTAATATTTACAGTGGAGGTTCATCATTACTTCATGTTGTTAGTTATCCTGCGCAAATAAATTGTAGTTGGATTTCCTATTTTGAGGAAATTGGAACCTGCGGAAGATCAAGTCCTGCTAAAAGAATTGATTTATCCACTGTTTCAGTAATCCCTTATAGTGATGGTACTTGGGAGACTGAATGGTGCTTATTAAAAACTAGCGCGAGAATATTTGGAATGAAAGTAAGCATCAGTTACTACCAACCTCAGCATTATTAATTATCAATGAAGCCCTTGTTGCTAAATCAAGAGGGTTTCTTTATTTTAAGTTGTTTTTTGAGCCTAAATTTGGTAAAATTCTTGGGATGCCTAAAGGAAATAATATTACACTTTCTATATATGCTGGAGCTGGTGGTCAAGACGCTGAAGATTGGGCTTTGATGCTTTTAAAAATGTATCAGAAATATTCAGAAAAAAAGAATTGGAAGTTTTCATTATTAAACAAGAAAGAAAATGAGTACGGTGGTATTAAAAATGCTATTGTAGAGATGAACGGAGATAATATTTATGGAATATTACAAAATGAAAACGGTGTACATCGCTTGGTAAGAATATCCCCATTTTCTTCTGCAAAGCTTCGTCATACTTCTTTTGCTTTCGTGGAAGTTTTGCCAATTATTGAAGCAAAAGAATTCCCATTAGAAGAGAAAGATTTAGAAGTTGAGACTTTTCGTTCTTCAGGCCCAGGCGGGCAAAATGTTCAAAAAGTAGAATCAGCTGTAAGAATACGCCATAAACCTACTGGAATAGTTGTTAGTTGCCAGGAAGGAAGAGCGCAATTTAAGAACAAAGAAAAAGCATTAACTGTTTTAAGGGCTAGACTTCATCAATTAGCCGAGAAACAAAAAGTAAAAACGTTAAAAGATATAAAGGGTGAAAAAGTAAAGATTGAGTGGGGAAATCAGATCCGTTCTTATGTCCTTCATCCATATAAATTAGTAAAAGATCATCGTACTGGTAAAAAAATAGGGAATGTCGAGGATGTACTAGATGGAAATTTAGATAAAATTCTATAATTTAGAATAATCATTATGCCTTTAGTTTGTTTTAAAAATGTTTCCAAAGCCTATAATGGTTCTTTAATTTTGGATAATATTACTTTTGAAGTAAAGTCAGGAGAATTTGTCTCTTTAGTAGGAAGGTCAGGTGTGGGAAAAACCACAATTTTAAAAATGTTGATAAAAGAAGAACCTCCCACTAAAGGAAGAATTTTTTTTGATGATAAAGATATTAACAAATTTAAACCAAGAGATGTAACTTTTCTTCGTAGGAAAATAGGGATGGTATTTCAGGATTTTAAATTATTGTCTAATAGAACTGCTTATGAAAACGTGGCTTTTGCTATGGAAGTGGCTGGTTATTCTAATCAAGCAATAAAGAAAGATGCTCCAGAATTATTAAAATTAGTAAATTTAGAAGAAAGAGCTGATAATTTTCCACATCAACTTTCTGCTGGAGAGAGACAAAGGGTGGTTATATGTAGGGCTTTAGCTCAAAGGCCGGAGTTAATATTAGCTGATGAACCTACAGGGGATTTAGATCCAATAAATACATGGGAAATTATAAAACTTCTAATGAAAATTAATGAACTTGGTACAGCTATAATTTTAGCTACTCACGATAAAGAGGTCATAAACACTTTAGGAAAAAGAGTTATTAGCTTAGATAAAGGAAAGATTATCCGTGATGAAGAAGAAGGGAAATATTTAATTTAATAATTTAACTACATGTTTGTTGTAATAAAAAGAGTTTTTCGTACAGCTTGGCAAGGATTAATCAGAAACAGTTGGCTTTCTTTTACTTGTATCGCAATGCTGACTATTAGTTTGATAATTTTAAGTTCAATTTTTATATTCAATAGTGCTAGTAATGAGCTTATTAATGTTTTGAAAGAAAATATGGATATCAGTATTTATT